>ENA-UOWO01000025-UOWO01000025.1-activated-sludge-metagenome-genome-assembly--contig:-NODE-25-length-194964-cov-11.895310_pt1 | contig 194964 bp, 155 predicted proteins | sample MGYA00238148_ERZ761564 | MGnify/ENA primary metagenome ERZ761564 (study PRJEB28885, sample SAMN05720194) | activated sludge metagenome | isolation source: Anaerobic digester | place: USA... | reverse complement strand
TGTTCCGTGTTGGGCGTTTGAGTTTTGAGACAGCCTCAGGCCGCGGGCCCTCCCGCTGGAGACAGGCGGTGCGTTCCGGCATTGGCGCTCGAAGACATTTCTTGGCCGGTTGTTAGGCAAAGGCAGCGCAATGGCTTTGCGGTCATGCCATCATGCGGCACAACCTGGATGTGGGTCATGGGATTGACCTGCGGGATGCGCTCTCGCAACATGCTGGTCCCTATGAACACGCCCCATCTTTCCCGAAGGAGTTTTATCAAGGCCGCGAGCGCGATAGTCGGGATGCCCGCGATCATCCCGGCGGGCTGTGCGCCGGCTGCGTCGCGGAAGGCTGTCCGTCGCCCTGCGCCGTCGGACAAGATCCGCTTGGCGTGCATAGGGTTTGGGACGATAGCGCACAGCACGGGCAGGCAATTCCTAAACAATGACCGCGTGCAGGTGGTGGCGGTCTGCGACGTGAATCGCCTTTCCGGGCACTATGGCTACCAGGGTGAACTGGAGGGGGGGCGGGAATATGGCAAGCGGATCGTCAACGAGTATTATGCGAAGAAGGCGGGCAAGGATCCGGCGACGGCCAATTATTGCGACACGTGCGAGGATTTCCGGGAGGTCCTGGCGCGCGACGATATCGATGCGGTGAACATTTCAACGCCGGACCACTGGCACGCGGTGATAGCGATCGCCGCGGCGAAGGCGGGCAAGCACATCTACTGCCAGAAACCTATGTCCCTGACGGTTGCGCACGGCCGCGCGATGGTGGATGCCGTGAATGGCGCCGGCGTTACCTTCCAGGTGGGCTCCCAGCAGCGCTCCAGCGTGCATTTTCGGAAGGCCTGCGAGCTGGTGCGGAATGGGGCGATTGGGAAGGTGCACACGGTGAGGGTCTTCTTGCCCGCGGGGCACAAGAACTGGAGCGGGCTCGGGGAGCGGCAGAACCCGGAGCCGGTGCCCGAGGGGTTCAACTGGGAGATGTGGCTGGGCCCGGCGCCCGCGCGCGAGTATCGGCCGGCACTGCACCCTCTCAACTGGCGGCACAACTATGACTACTCGGGAGGCATGGTGACGGATTTCGGCGCCCACCATTTCGATATCATGCAGTGGGGTCTGGGAACCGACGACACCGGCCCCGTGCGCTTCTTCAACGGCAAGGCCGAATTCCTGCCCCCGGGCGCCCTGTACAACACCGCGACGAGTTTTTCGTTCGAGATGGAATACGCCAACGGGGCGCACGTGATCGTTTCGGTCGCCGACCCTAAGATGGGCGTTGGCGGCGTTCGTTTCGAGGGGGAGGGCGACAAGTGGATCTATTGCAGTCGCGGGATCCTGGAATCGAACCCGGAGACCATCCGGCGGATTCCGCCAAAGGATGGCGACGTGCGCCTCTACGAGAGCAACGACCACGAGGGGAACTTCGTCGATTGCATCTACACGGGCAAGCCGACGATCTGCCCAGTCGAGGTGGGGCACCGGAGCATCGCGATCGCCCATATCGGCAACATCCTGCTGCGGCTTGGCAAAAAGGAGCTGAAATGGGATCCCGCGAGGGAACTATTTGTCGGCGACGCCGAGGCCGACAAGATGCTGACTCGCCCGTTGCGCGGGCCCTGGCAATTGGGGGCCTGATCCGCGGGGCGCTGAGCCAAGATCGGTGTCGGGCGTTTCTTGGCGCGACCCGGGCCTATTCGCGCCTATAGCTGATGCCCATTCCGTCGCCCTTTTCCTCGGAGGCACGGATGATGACCGTTTCGTAGGCCGGGCTGGACTGGATATACTCGAGAAAATCGCCCATGGCGGCCGCGTGTTTTATGACGTTATCCGAGACGATCACTGCGCCCTTTTTCAACTTTGGCTCGATGAGCTTAAGGTATTTCAGATAGTCACTTTTCTTGGCGTCGAGGAATACGAAATCGAAAGGGCCGTTGAGCTTTGGGATCTCGACCAGCGCGTCGCCCTCGATGAGGGTGACGGTTTTTTCGAGGCTGGCCCTCTTTAGGTTCTCGCGACAGAGCTTGGCCGTTTCGGGGTCGATCTCGATGGTCGTCAGGTGGCCTCCGGTGCGCTCGAGTCCGGTCCCCATGAACACCGCCCCGTGGCCGATGAATGACCCGACCTCGATGGCCCGTTTCGCGCCAGAGGACTCGATCAGGATTTTGAGGAGGAGGGCATCGGCGCCGGTGGTGCTCATGTTGCCTTTTGGGAAGGTATCGATGAGGTTTTTGCGGGCGGCGACGACCTCGGGTGTTGGGTCTGCGAGGAGAGCGAAGGGGGCGAGCAGGAGCGCGAGGAGGGTCTTGTTCATTTGGTGTCCTTGGTTTGAGTTTGCGTGTCAAAAGTGGGGCTAGGCCGTATTGTGGTCAAGGGGTTCATTGCAGCAGCGTGGCGGGCCGAATCTGGAAGAACACCAGCGTCATTTCTTTTCGCCGAGGTTGTCCAGATGGGGGAGCGGCATAAATTCCATGGGCGGTGGCGCGGAGAGTTCGGGGACAGTGGGTGTGGGCCCGAGAGGTTTGGGGGGCATGTTTGGGATTGAGGGTTCGTCGGCCCGTCTTGTCGGATCGAGCAGCAAGGACTCCGTGGGGGCGGTCCCAATGCCGAGGATACGTTGCAGCGTCGTGTTTTGTTCGGGGAGGAGGGCGCGCTGATTGATGTTCGAAACGAGGGCGATAGCCTCGGACTTGCGCCCCGCACGATCGAGCACCGAGGCGTAATTCAGCGCGAAGTCAGGTTGGCTCAGGCGCGCTTTTGGGAGTTTTTCGCAAATGGCGAGCGCTTCGGGGACACGGCCGGCGGTGGCGAGGGCGAGGGCGTAAGTGTCGGCGAAAAATGCTGATTTTGGTCTTTTGGCGTGTGCGTTGGAGGCGAGTTGGAGGGCCCTGGTCGTGTCGCGGCCCAACAGGAGCAGGCAGGAGGCGACGTTGTTCATCGCCTGGGGATCGCCCGCGTTCCTCGAGAGCGCCTTCTCCCACGTCTGCAGCATTTCGGTCGTGCGCCCGGCGGCGCGGTTCGCGGCGGTGATCTGCGAACGGGCGAATGCGCCAACTTGGCCGGGAGCATGGGCTGCAACTTCTTCGTAGAACTGGATTGCCGCGTCACGCATTCCGAGGCGATTGAGTTGCAGGGCGGATCGAAGGGCGAGGGCGGTGTCCCCTTCACATCGGGTCATGGCGGCGCGCAGGCAGGTGCGCTCGGCGTCCCCCTGGTCGAGTTCCCGGTTGGCTTTGGCCAACCAGAGGGCAAGAATAACGCGGTCGGTGTCGCCCGCGGTTTTTGAGACCGCGTTGGCCCGGTCGGCAAGGCGACGCCAGTCTTTGGCGTGCGCCCACAGGCGGAATTGAGATAGGAGCACGGGAAGGGATCGGCTTTCGGAGTTATCGAGCGAGGCCAGGAATGTCTGCGCCAGAGCCGGCGCCAAGATCTCAGCGGCCTCGATGACATCGCGGTGTTTCTGGGGGGTGTTGGCCGCCGCCCAGAGCGCGGAGAACGAATCGGGCGTCTTGGACGGATCGATGCGGTGGGTGATGGTGATGCGCCGCAGGCGCGCCTGCCACGCGGTCTTGTCGTCCTGGGCGAGTTCATCGAGGATCGCGATGGCGGCGTCGGGGGCCGAGGGGGCCAGGGCGTTCACAAGCGCCCACGAGGCGCGCACGCGGAATTCGGGCTTCTCGCGAAAGACCCTGAGTTCGGCGAGGGCGGCTTCCCGGGTCTTTGGGTCGTTGCTTCTGGAGGACAGCGAGGCGACGAGGAATGTGGCTTCGGGGTTGTCAGGCGCGAGGTCCTTTGCCTCGCGGGCGCTCCGGAGGGCCGCGACGAAGTTGCCGCGGCGCATGAGGTGGTGGCATGCGAGGATGTGGAGGCCCGCGTTTTTCGGGAAGCGGCGGAGCGAATCGCGCAGGAGGAATTCGGCGACCTCGGTCTGGTTTTCCTCGAGGGCGTAGCCTATGGCGAGGGTCGCGATGTTGGGATCGTCAGGTCTCAACATCTGGGCCTGGAATGCCCAGAGCGCGTATCCGCCCTTGTCGAGCTTGCGGAGCGTGCGCGCATACAAAAGGAGGGTATCGGCGTTCGATGGGTCGTGCCGAAGCGCGTTTTGCAAGTGGAGCCGCGCCGAGGCGTCATCGCCAGATTTCAGGGATGTCTGGGCATCCGCGGAGTACCGTTTTGCGCGGAAGGCATGATAGGGTTGGGCGAGCCGGGTCTTGAGGGACGGGCCCCAGATCGCGAGGGCAATCGGCGTGGCCACGACGAGGAGGAAGAGCAGGGCGAACTGCGTTCGGTATTTCGACCGGCGCCGCCACCAGTAGGCTGGCGACAATCGCGATATGCCATAGATGTGCTCGTAGAAGTGTTCCTTGTCCTCGTTTTTCATAGGGCATCTTCTGGTTTGCGCCGCTGGCGATGGAGTTCTGGTCTCACGATCGCGGCCATTGCCGCGGCATCGAGGTCCTTTCCGAGGAAGGACGCGATGCGTGCGGCGGTGGCGGCAGGGTTCGAAATCGCCTCGCGGTGGCCGACGTAGAGCGTGCGGAATTGCGGGCGCATGCGGAGCAATTCTTTGATCTGGAGGACCTGGCGGCTGAGGGCCTGCGCGAGGCGCTCGTCGGAGATCCTCGCGCCCTCTTTGCCCTGGCGCTCGAGCATGGTGCGCTGGGACCGGATGACCTCATTGATGTCGCGTTCCATGAAGATCACGCGGTAGTGCTGCGTTGCCGGGAGGAGGGGCAAGAGCGGGGCGACGATTTTGACGGCCTTGCCGGTTGCGTTTGGGAGCCAAGAGTGATCGCGGCGGAGGCGGGTGACGGGTTCGAACTCGAGATAGCCGAGGGGATTGTCTTCGTCGGCGGATCGCGTGTCATCGGCGAGGATGGGGTGTCCGCCGGCGGCGAGCATTTGCATGATCAATGATGTGCCGGACCGGGGCAGGCCGGAGACAACCGTGATGAATAGGCCCGCGTCATCGGCGATGGGTCCCGCGGCGGCATCGCCGCCGACGACGAGGGCCTTGGCGGGGCGCCGGGCGGCGCCGCGGGCGGGGGTGCTGGGTGCGGGCTGCTGGGCACTGGGCTCTGGGCCGTGGGTATCGGGCGGCGGGTTGTGGGCGGCGGGCGGAGTGCGAGCCTCTTGGGCGAGGCGGCGGTGTTCGGCTGCGCGGGCGGGTTGGCGGAGGTGCCGTTGAAAGAGGAAGGCGAGGCGGCGGTGTGCCTGCGCGAAGTTGGGATTGAGGGCGATGGCGACCTCGAGCGAGGTAACGGCGTGTTGGAATCGGCGGAGACGCCACAGGGCGACGCCCAAGATATAATGGGCCATGGGGTTCTGATAGAGCAGCCCGATGGACTGGAGTGCCGCCGAGGCCGCGTCGTAGGGCCGGCGGCGCTGGAGATGGGCGCGGGCTAGGCCGGCGAACGCGTGGGCGTTTTCGGGATCGAGTTCAAGCGCCCGGTTGAAGCTGCGCTCGGCATCATCGGGCTTCCGCAGGCGGAGGCGCGCCTCGCCCAGCTGGACGTGGACGCCGGGGAGCGAGGCGTCAGTTTTCTCGGCGCGCCCGAAGCATGCGGCCGCCTCATCGAGGTGGCCCTCGTCGAGGTTGACGAGTCCCTCCAGGTAGTCGATGGGCAGTCGGTGGAACTGGGCTCTTGCGCGCAGGTGAGAGAGTTCGCGGCGCTCGGATTCAGGGAGTCCGTCGATGGCGCTCCTGAGGCTCGCGCGGCGGTCGGCGGCGGAGTCGCCGGCCTCAGGCGTGGTGGTCGGAGAACCGGATTTCTGGAGTTCCTCCAATCGGGTCCGGAGTTTTTCTCGTGCTTGGCTGGCGTCCTCGCGACGGCGGTCACGGGTTTCCTCGATGACGCGACGCATGTCGGCGGTGCGACCAATCGCGCGGTAGCAGAGGGCGAGCTGGGCCCCGAAGCGAAATTCGGCGGGATCCGATTTCCAAAGTCCCTCGAGCAATGGCGTGGCGTCGAAGTGGCGGTTGGCGTCCATGTAGGCGCGGGCGAGGTTGTAGCGCTGCTCGCGCATCGTACGTTCCACGGCCTGCCGGGCATTTGCCGCAGGGCGCTCGATGTAGCCGAGGGCAATGAGCTGTTCGAGGGCCTCGCGCGCGGCCTCTGGATCGAGCTGGAGTCCGTCCGGGTGGCGCCCATCTTCCCCGGGGATCTTCTCCCAGGAGGGGATGCCTTGGACCGTGGGGGGGGATTCGAACGCGACGGTCAACGGCTTGCCATCCATGTCCGATCCGATCGGAAGGCCGAAGAGCGTGAGGATGGTGGGCGCGATGTCGAGGAGGTTGGCGCCGTGGATGAGCTCGTCGCGTCGGATGCCGGGGCCCCGGATGGCGAGAATGCCCAGTTCGCGGTGTTCGATCGCAGGGCCGGCGGGTTCCAGGGGGATGCCCTTGGGGCGGAGGTGGTCGGGATGGAACCCGTGGTCAGACATCAGGATCACGGTGGTATCCGGGCCCGCGAGGCGCAGCAGTGCACGGAGCATGAGATCGTGATATCGGTAGGCGGCCTCGATGACGCCAGAGTAGAGGTCGAAGTCTTTTTCGGGGACCGATTCCCTGCGCGGGGGGTGATACCGCATGAAGCCGTGAGAGAAGTGGTCGATGGCATCGTAATAGATGGCGGCGAAATCCCAGGGCTCGCGTTCGAGAAGCAAGGTGGCGGCCGCATGGATGGTGCTGCACTCGGCCAAGATCTTGGCGCACGAGGCCAGTCGGCGGTCCTTGTCTTGGTTGATCTCCGCGGCTCTTGGGATGAATGGCAGGATCTCTTCGGTGCCGAGTTCATTGGGGTTGATCCGGAGGTCGGCGAGTGCATCGGCGACCCGTGGGGGGTGGACCGACCCTGGCGGCAAGGGCCAGGGTTGATCGGGGGGGCCAATGGCGGTCTGGAAGTGATTTGAGACCATCGCGCCGTTGATGGGTTCGGCGGGATGGCTTGGCCACCAGCCGACGACGATGGAGCGCATGCCCTCCTGGTTCAGAATATTCCAGATGGCCTTGCATTTGCGCGAGAGGTTACTGACCGGCCGGACTGCGGTGCCATCGGGGGTGGGTTCCGTGAAACCATGCACACCGTGTTTGAAGGCGCGCTTGCCGGTGGCGATCGACGTCCAAAGCATCGGCGAATACATCGGCTGGAGGGTCGCCAGATTGGCCGACACGCCCCCATCCACCAGGGATCGCAGGGCGGGCATCTTGCCGGCGTCCATGAGGGGGTGAATCACCCGCCAATCGGCGGCATCCCATCCGATCAGCAGGACGCGGCGGGAGTTCCCTTCAACCACGGACATGGGCTCAGCCTAGCAGCCTGTCGGACTTTGGGAAGTCCACCAGGCTGCTAGAAAGCAAAACCGCGTGGCACTTAATTGGTTGCAATACATGCGGAACAAGAGGGATCGCCCGTTCACCACCCTGACCTCGGAACCTCTCATCTTGTCTAACTGGTTCAACTTCAAACAAACACGCGGTTTTGCCGGAGGAATCTGTCGGCCTAAGTCCGACAGATTCCTAGATGTGCGAAATCGAAAAATCGAGGATGGGACAGCGGCTATCTGAGCGGGACGATGGCGAAGCGATGCGGATACGGATGCGGCGGCGAAGGCGCCTGGCGCGAAATGGAGGTTCACGTTTTGGGCGGCTTGCGCCGGCGCCAAGCGGCGAGGCCGGCGGCGCCAGTGGCGAGAAGCGCCAGGCCTGCCGCGGTCGAGGGTTCGGGGATGACGCCCGCCACGATCTGGGTGTCCGGCGCCGTCTCCCATGCCCAGTCGTAGATGGTCATGGCGACGGGTTGGCCGGAGCCGTTCGTCTCGATCCCGACTCGAATCCACCCGTAATGGAGATTGGTCACCGAACCGTTTGCGATGTTGAATCCGACCCCGAGGAATCCTGCGGCACCCGCGGACATGGTCCCGCCGTTCCAATTTCCACCCAGTCCGCCGATGAGTGTGGTGCTGCCCACGGTGCTGGCGGCCGATATCGTGGCACCGTCGCTCAGTCGCGCGGGCTGCGCGTTCTCTCGCACAATTCCCAGATATCCTAGACCGTTGAAAGGATCGGGCTTCACGAAGGCGACGCTCGAAACGTTGATGTCGAAGATGAAGTCAACGGAGCTGTCCACCAGCGAGGCGGGACCGGCGGAGTTGAGATTGATGGAATTGTCGCCCACGTGGGTGGAGGGGAGCAGGATGTTCTTTGCGCCACTGTACTGGATCGCGGCATCGGCGGCGGGAGCGAGCGCAAGGGCGGCCCCCACGGCAGCGGTGTGCGCGATGGATTGACCGGGATGTCTGACGGAAAACGCGAGCGCGCTCGCCTGGGCGCAATAGGAGGCCAGGGCTTTGTCCAGGGGCGATCCAATTTCCGGTGATCTGGGTGGCATGCGAGGTTCCTAGGTTGGATTATGGATAGCAGGGTAACAGCATTAGACATATTAATACAAGTTAAGATTTCGTTAAGTCGCTGGAAACGAGACGTTTCCGAATCGGATAGGCGTGGGGTGGTCGCCCGGAGAGTCCCTCTCATTGGGAAACATGACCGGCGCTTGCCGGACATTCTCCTGCAGGAAGCAAACCGGATGTCGGCCGGGATGGATACCGTGGCGTGGAAAATGCCGTGGGCCACGGCTATGGAGATTCTCGGGTCAGATCTGAGGCCCCGCGCGGTTGGACATCACCCGGGGGTGAGAATGAGACGTAGGAGCGCGCTTGCGCGCGATTCGCGTACGGGATCGCCTGCAAGCAGGCTCCTACGATTTGGCAGCTGAATTTTGGAGTCAGGCCTTGGGCTGCTTGCGTCGGCGCCAGGCACTCACGCCGACTGCGCCGACGGCCAAGAGCGCGAGGCCGACGGCGGGCGAGGGCTCGGGGATGACACCCGTCGTGATGGCCGTGTCGGCATAGAACCAGTCCTGGACCGCGAAACCGATGGGAATACCGTTGGGATCATTACTGATGCTCAGTCGCACCCACGCATAGTTCGTACTGCCGGTGTTTGGGATGGCGATCCCCAAGAAGCCTTGCTGGCTGTTCAACCAGTTTCCATAGAAAATGGTATTTGTGCCATCCATGCTCCAGGCCAGCTTCAGCGTCGAGGCCGATCCGAAGAGCTGGGCTGGGCCCACCGATTGACTACTGGCGAGTTGCGCCGGGTAGCCGCCCAATTGGATCATTGGCTTTCCGAACGCAAAGACACCTTGGGTCGTCGATGTGCTACGTTGGACGACAATGGTGAAGTCCGGAATTAAATTGCCGTCGAAGTCGATCGCATAGGTGTTGGCGGCACCGGTGCCGGTGCCGGTGCCTATGGGAAAGTACTGCCCGACGTACGTGTACTGCATCGCAGCGTCGGCGGAAGGTGCCAGCGCGAGTGCGGCGCCAGCTGCGGCCGTGTAGGCGGCGGCGTGGGCGAGGCCTGGGCGCTTCAAGGACTTGGCTTGGGCGCTGTAGGTGTCGAGGGCGCTGTCGAGATCTAACCCTTGCTGGTTGGTTTTCTGGGGCATGAATTCGCCTTTCGCAGAATGGTCGTAAAAGTTACGAATTCGATTTGCATATTTCAAGCGAATTCTCTGGGTGCTCGCACGCTTAGCCTGATGAGGCACAACAGGTTGTGGTCATTGGGACCGCAGGACACCATTCCATTTTGAAACGGCCGGGACACGGGGATTTTTTGTGGAGTGTCCGTGGGAGGGTATGGGAAAGTGAGGGTGCCGTGAAACGAGTGGTTGGTGAAAGAGGGGCGACCGGGATGCGATGCTGGGCCGAGGTGGATGTCGGGGCCCTGAGGCACAACCTGCGGGCATTGAGGCGGATTGCGGGGCGGGGCATGGGGTTGATACCGGCGATCAAGGCCAATGCGTACGGGCATGGGGTGGGCATCGTGGGGCCGGTTCTGGCGAGGGAGGGGGGGGTATCGATGCTGGGGGTGGCGAACGTTTCGGAGGCCCTTGAGGTGGGGCGTCTTGGGGTGCGGACGCCGATTCTTATTCTCGGTGCGTGCCTGAAAGATGAGGTTGGGGAGGTGATTCGGGGTGGCTTCGAGCCGATGATTTCGAGCGTCGAGGAGGTTGGCTGGTTCGATGCGGCGGCCCGGCGGGCGGGGTGTCGGGCGCGGGTACATGTGAAGGTGGACACTGGGATGGGGAGGCTGGGCGTGTGGCACGAGGAAGCGATGGGGTTGCTGGAGAAGGTGGCCGAGGCGAAGGCGTTGCGGATGGCGGCGGTGTGCACGCATTTCGCGTGCGCGGATTCGGATGCGGCGTTCACGCGACGGCAGTGGGGCCGATTTGAGAAAGTTCGGGCGATGGTGGGGCGGCGTTGGCCGGCGGTGAGATTCCACGCAGCGAACAGCGCGGCATTGCTGGGATTCCCGGAGATGCGGTCGGACATGGCGCGGCCGGGGATCGCACTGTACGGCGCATCTCCATCGCGGCGGTTTTCGGGAAGCCTGCGGCCGGTGATGACGTGGAAGGTGCGGGTGACGTTGGTGCGGGAGGTTGAGCCGGGGAGAACGCTGAGCTATGGGGCGACGTTCACTGCGCCGCGGCGGATGCGCGTGGCGGTCGTGGCGGTGGGCTATGGGGACGGGTATGCGCGCGCGTGGTCCAACCGGGGCACGATGCTGGTGAATGGACGCCGGTGTCCCGTGGTGGGTCGCGTGACGATGGATCAGACGCTTTTGGATGTGACCAGGGCCGGGGACGTGCGACCGGGCGATCCGGTGGTGCTCATGGGGCCGGGCTTGCCGGTGGAAGAGTTGGCCCGGGGGCTCAAGACGATCAGCTACGAGGTGTTCACCGATATCGGTGGCCGGGTCAGCAGAGTGGCGGTGGGGGAATGAGCGATGGGCGCCGAACGGCGAACGATGAGCGCGGAACGCCGAACGACGAGCGACGAGGAAAACGCCCAATAACCAACATTCGACAACGAACGTCCAAGGGGTGAGATGAAAGAAGGAGCTTTCTTTGGGGGACGGATGAGGAGTTTCGCATGTGCCGGGCGGGGGGTGTGGGCGCTGGTGCGGACGCAGCGCAATGCCTGGATCCACGCGGCGGCGACCGTCGGGGTCGTGGTCGCGGGGTCGGTCCTTCGGGTGTCGCGTGGGGAGTGGTGCCTTCTGGTGCTGGCGATGGGGTTGGTGTGGGCCGCGGAAGGGATCAACACGGCCGTCGAGGCGCTGGCGGACGCGATTTCGACGGCGCCAGATGCCCGCATCGGGCGGGCGAAAGACATCGCGGCGGGCGGCGTGCTATTGGCGGCGGTGGCCGCGGTCGTCGTCGGGTCGCTGGTCTTTGGCCCGAGACTGGTCTCGAACCTTGGGTTGTGAATGCCGCCTTCGGGTGGTAGTTTCCCCGCCCTTCTAGTAAGGAGAATTTCATGCGCAACTGGATCATCGGCATCGTGGTTTTCTTGGCACTCGTATTCGCGAACCCCGGCGACAAGGAGCACCTGAAGGCGCTCGGCATGCACGTTGAGGTGGATTCGGGCGAGACGCGGGGGTCCGAGCGTGGCCTGACCTATCGCAACTACTACATCTGTTCGGCCATGACCCAGGTGGAGCGGGAGTCGCGCCGGGAGAGGCTCCTGAGCATCGGCGCGGTCAAGATCGTTGTGCCGGTGGGGGGGAAGAAGTAGCGGGGCCTGATGCAGGCTCAAAACGCGAACGCCCTACAAAATTTGTAGGCCGCCTGTGTCAGGCGGCGCTGTTCAGAGGTTTTGAGACACTCCCGCCTCGCGGGTCGCGAATGAGAGGTGCCTTTCGCTACCCGGTGGGGCGCGGACGCCGGGGCCGGCGTCCCTCCCATACCCCACGCGGCTGTTGTGTGGGTTTTGCAGCGGGCTGACTCGAAAATTCCGTTTGCTCGCAAAAAGCGGCCCGTGGACGGTCCGCACTCCAAAAACCTTCGGCCGAAATCTGGCGACATCCTGGAACGATGTCGACATCCCATGACAATGCCCCGTTTCGCGCGCAGCGCCCTGGAGTGCGGTGCGTCCTCGCATCGCTTTGCACCGCAAGAGGACCAGGCATTTTCACCCCCGGTGGTGCCCTGTCACGCGGGGCATGGAGTCTAGCCTGCATATTTCAGACAAAAGCGCGTGAAATATGCAGGCTCAAAGGAAAACCGCGCTCTGAAACACGACTCCTGGAGCGTTTTTCTGCACTCGAGCTGCGGCCGACACCTTGTTCTTGCGGAAAACGGCGTGCGGAAACGCGCGTCTCCATCGTAGCCTATTACTATGGCGCGGTTTTGCCAGAGCCCGGACATTTCACAGCCCGCAAGACTCTGAAATGTCCGGGCTAGAGCAGGTGCCCCAGTTTCTTTTTCTTTGTCTCCAGGTATCGGCGATTGTGGAGATTGGAGGGGACGCGGATGGGGATCTGCTGGACGATCTCCAGGCCATAGCCCTCGAGGCCGACCACCTTCTTGGGATTATTGGTGAGGAGGCGGATCTTGCGGACGCCGAGGTCGTGTAGGATCTGGGCGCCGATGCCGTACTCGCGGAGGTCGGGGGGAAACCCGAGTTTGACGTTGGCCTCGACCGTGTCGAGGCCCTGCTCCTGCAGCCTGTAGGCCCGGACCTTGGCGGGCAGGCCGATGCCGCGGCCCTCCTGCCGCATGTAGACCAGGACGCCGCTGCCCGCGGACTCGATGATGCGGAGGGCGTCATGGAGCTGATTGCCGCAATCGCAGCGCCTGGAACCGAAGACATCGCCGGTGAGGCATTCGCTGTGGACGCGGACGATGACGGCGCCCGGCCCGTCCACGGCGCCCTTGACCAGCGCGAGGTGATGCTGGCCATCGACGAGCGAGCGATAGAGGTACAGGTCGAACTCGCCAAAATCGGTGGGGAGCGTGACCACCTCCTCGCGCTGGATGAGGCGCTCGTTTTTGCGGCGGTAGTGGATGAGGTCGCTTATGGTGCAGATGCGCAGGCGGTGCCGCCTGGCGAACGTCTTGAGGGCGGGCAACCGCGCCATGGTGCCGTCGCGGTTCATGATCTCGCAGATGACGCCGGCGGGGTGGAGGCCGGCGAGGCGGGCGAGATCGACGGCGGCCTCCGTGTGGCCGGCCCGCTGTAGCACGCCCCCGGGCTTGGCCTCGAGCGGGAAGATATGGCCGGGCTGGACAAGGTCTGGCGCCTTGGACTTTGGGTTGGCGAGAATCCTGACGGCCTTCGCTCGATCGGAGGCGCTGATTCCGGTGGTGATGCCACGGGCGGCATCGACGGGCGCGGTGAAGTTCGTGCCAAAGGCATCCCGTCGACCGGGGACCATGGGTTTGAGATCGAGGCGGGTGGCGGTCTCGCCCGTGATCGGGACGCAGATGAGGCCGCGGGCGTGGGTGGCCATGAAGTTTATGCTCCGCGGGCTGGCTTTGTCGGCGGCCATCACGAGGTCGCCCTCGTTCTCGCGGTCTTCGTCGTCGACGACGATGACCATCCGTCCGGCGCGGATGTCGCGCACGACGAGTTCGATGTCCTTGGTCAGGCGACCGGTGGCCTCGGTCTTCACAGTGTCAGCCTATCAGTTCTCGGGCGCGGCGCAACGCGTCGGGGAGTTTGTCGGGCAGGGTGCCGCCACCCTGCGCGAAATCGGGTCGGCCGCCGCCGCGGCCCCCGACGATGGGGGCGATCTCCGAGATGATCTTTCCGGCCTGGAGCGAGGCGGCCTTGGCCTTGGGGACGGAGGCCACGAGGGCGACGCGGTCGGCGGAGACCCCGCCGAGCACGATCGCGCCCTCGAAGCGGGGGCGAATGGCGTCGGCGAGAGCCTGCAGGGTCTTGCCATCGGCGCCGGGGATCTCGGCGATGATGCTGCCGGTGGCGCCGTGTTCCGAAATAAGGCGGGCGGCGGTTTCGGCGGCGTGACGATGGAGTTCAGCGGCGGCGGACTTCTGGCGTGCCTTTTCCCATTCGCGGACCTCGTTCTCGAGGCGCTCGAGCTGGTCCTCGCGGGCGGCGAAAGCAGCCCAGGCATCGGCGGGAGGCGCCCCCGCGGGGAGAGCGAGCAGGGCCGCGACGTCGGCGCGTTTCTTTCGCAACTGCGCGTGGCGTTCCTCCTGGCGCGCCCGCTCGGCGTCCACGTGGTCGATGATGGCGGTGCCCGCGACGGCCTCGACACGTCGGACACCGGCCGCGATGGCGCCCTCGGAGATGATCTTGAAGAACCCGATGTCGGCGGTGGAACGCGCGTGGGTGCCGCCGCAGAGTTCTTTGGAATAGCCGCCGATGTCGACGACTCGGACGCGGTCGCCGTATTTTTCGCCAAAGAACTGCAGGATGGAGCGGTCGCCGCGGACATCGTCATAGGCGCGCTCGTACCACTGGATCGTATCGGTGGCGCCAATTTTTTCGGCGACGAGGCGCCCGATTTCGGCGAGCTCGTCTTTTCCGACGGCCTCCGGGTGGGAGAAATCGAAGCGCAAACGGTCTGGGCCGACGTACGAACCCTTTTGGCCGACGGTGTCGCCGAGGACTTTGCGGAGTGCCCAGTGGAGGAGGTGCGTGCCGGAGTGGTGGGCCTCGATCCGGGCGCGGCGGGAGCGGTCCACGGCGATGCGGAGTGGCGCCCCATGGGGCGCGGTGATGGGTTCGGAAAGCTGGTGCTGGAAGACGCCGGAGGGCGAGCGCTGGGTGTCCTTGATCGCAATCTTGCGGCCGGCGATTTCCGCAAGGCCGGAGTCGCCGACCTGGCCGCCCATTTCCGCGTAGCAGGGGCTGGCCTCCGTGACGAGCAATCGGTCGCGCGCGACGAGCACGCGGGTGTTGAACTCCAGGTGGTCGTAGCCCTCAAATCGGGTCGGTGGGGCATCGAGTTTTTCGGTGTCGGCGAGTTCGATGATCTCCTTTTTTTGCGCGGCGCGCGCCCGCTCGCGCTGGTCGGCCATGAGACGATCGAAGCCGGCGACATCGACGGCGAGGCCCTGCTCACGTGCCATGAGTTCGGTGAGGTCGCGGGGGAAGCCGTAGGTATCGTAGAGCCTGAAGGCGAATTCGCCGGAGATCTGGGGGGGCGCCGCGGCGTCGGCTCGCCCCTCGCGGAGCCGTGCGGATTCGGACCGAAACAGTTCGATCCCGCGATCGAGGGTGGTGCCGAAATTCTCCTCCTCGGCGGCGATGGTCCGTCCGATGGCGGAGGCGCGCGCGCGGATCTCGGGGAAGACGTCGCCGAATTGTGACGCGACATCGGCGACGAGCCGATGGAGGAAAGGCTCGTGCATGTCGAGGCGGCGGCCGTAGCGCACGGCGCGGCGCAGGATACGGCGCAGGACATAGCCCCGTCCCTCGTTGGAGGGCAGGATACCGTCGGCTATGCCGAAGGACAGGGTCCGGATGTGATCGGCGATGACGCGCATGGCCACGTCGATGCGCTCCTGGGGCTGATCGCCCGGGGAGCCGGGTTTCGGCAGGGTCGAGGTGTATCGCTTGCCGCAGAGGTTTTCGACGCGCGCGATCAGGGGGCGAAAGACATCGGTCTCGTAGTTGGAGATGCGGGCGCTGGTGAAATCGGCGAACCGCCGGGTGCCTTGGACGATGGAGCAGACGCGCTCGAAGCCCATCCCGGTATCGACATGTCTTGCGGGCAGGGGGGCGAAGGTCCCGTCGGGTGCGGCGTTGAACTGGATGAAAACGAGGTTCCAGATCTCGATGCAGCGGGGGTCGCCGGCGTTGACCAGCTTGCCGTGCGTGGCGCCATCGGGCGTGAGATCCACGTGCACCTCGGAGCAGGGGCCGCAGGGGCCGGTGTCGCCCATCATCCAGAAGTTGTCTTTCTTGTTGCCCCGGACGACGTGGATCTTGGGGTCCAGTCCGGCGCGGGAGAAGAGGGGCGCCCAGCCATCGTGGGCATCTTGATCGAAGGCGGCTGGATCGCCGGGGCCGGGCGCGTAGACGGTGGCGTACAGGCGGTCGGGAGGGAAGCTCCAGCGATCGACGAGCAACTCCCAGGCCCAGGCGATGGCCTCCTGCTTGAAATAGTCACCGAAGGACCAGTTGCCGAGCATCTCGAAGAACGTCTGGTGGTAGGTGTCGAGGCCGACGTCCTCAAGGTCGTTGTGTTTGCCGCCCGCGCGGATGCATTTTTGCGTGTCGGCGGCGCGCGTGGGGAGGCCGGGGATAACGCCGGGCCAGCGATCCACGTCGGGCCTGTGTTCTCCGAGGAAAATGGGGACGAACTGGTTCATCCCCGCGTTGGTGAAGAGCAGGTTGGGAGCATCCGGCATGAGGCTGGAAGAGGGCACGATCGTGTGCCCCTTGCCCCGGAAAAAATCGAGGAAACCCTGGCGCGTCTCGGGACCGGTCATAAAGCCGCGAAGGTTAGCCGCAGCGATGGCGGCGGGCAATAGCCAAGAGGGGGATAGCTCGAAAATAGGGCGTAACGACCGAGTAGCGAAGGGCTTGCGCCCTTCGGCGAGGGACATGGGCAAGATGCCCATGCCACGGTTCCGTGGCACGGGCGTCCCACCCGTGGCGCTGGCTGAGCGAACGCCGAAGCCGGAATGTTGGTAAAATCGCCTCTGGCGATCGGCTTCGCTACGATTTTCCGTCCCGGTGGTGCCCCTCCCGGCGGAATCGGGCCACACACGCCATCAGGGGATTTTTCAATGGGCCATCAGCTGTCGCTCTCGGCGCCCGCCGGTGGCTCGGCGACGGCGGCGGCACCCGAGAGTTTTTCCCGGATGAGCCCTTCGATTTTCTCCCGCAGCTCGGGGTTGTGCCTGAGTTCCTCGCGGGCGGCATCGCGGCCCTGGGCGAGCTGGTTCCCGTCGAAGAAAAGCCACGCGCCGCGCTTCTCGATGACGCCATGGTCGATGCCCATGTCGATGACGGAGCCCTCGCGGGAGATGCCCTCGTTGTAGAGGATGTCGAACTCGGCCTCCGCGAATGGGGGTGCCACCTTGTTCTTGACGACCTTGACCTTGGTGCGGTTGCCGACGAAGTGGCCGTCGCCCCCCTTGATGCCGGCGATGCGGCGGATATCCACCCGCATGGAGGAGTAGAACTTGAGGGCCTTGCCTCCGGTGGTGGTCTCCGGGTTGCCGAACATGACCCCGATCTTCTCGCGGATCTGGTTGGTGAAGATGCAGACGGTCTTGGCCTTGGCGATGACGGAGGTGAGCTTGCGCATGGCCTGGCTCATGAGGCGCGCCTGGAGGCCCATCTGAGGATCGCCCATGTTCCCCTCGAGTTCGGCGCGGGGCACGAGGGCGGCGACGGAGTCGATGACGATGACGTCGAGGGCGTTGGATTTGAGCAGTGTCTCGGCGATGGTGAGGGCCTCTTCGCCAGAGGAGGGCTGGGAGATGAGGAGTTCCTCGACCTTGACGCCGAGGCGGCGGGCGTAGTTGACGTCGAGCGCATGTTCGGCATCGATGAAGGCGGCGATGCCGCCGGCCTTCTGGGCCTGGGCGATGGCGGTCAGCGTCAGGGTGGTTTTGCCGGAGGATTCCGGGCCAAAGATCTCGACGATGCGGCCGCGGGGGAATCCGCCGCAGCCCAAGGCATGGTCGATGGCGAGGCAGCCTGTTGGGATGACATCGACTTTGAGCCTGGCGTCCTCGTCGCCGAGGACCATGATGGCGCCCTCGCCGAATTCTCTGGCGATGGTCTGGATGGCGAGCTCGAGGTTCTTGTCCTTTGCCGCCAGCACCCGGTTTTCCGTTTTTTCTTTACCCTTTGCCGCCTTAGCCATGGTCGTCTCCTTTTTGGATGGTCAGCGGGAACGTCCCGCGGAAATTGCTATACACTATACATCCATATAATCAACAGGACTTTTCCTTGATCCCGGGAGGGAGGATGAGGCGGCGGCGGAGGATGTCGAGCGCGGCCTGGGCCGCGGCGTCTTTGAAAGCGGGGCGATCGGGCGGGAACATGTGGCGTTTGACGCTGGCGTCGCGCATGGAGCGATGGGCGATGAAGCAGAGCCCGGCGGGTTTTTCGGGGGTGCCTGGGTCTGGGCCGGCGACGCCGGTCAGGGCGATCGCGTGATCGGCGCCGGTGCGCTCGAAACATCCGGCGGCCATGGCGGCGGCGACCTCCTTGCTGACGGCGCCATGTCGCGCGATGAGTTCGGCCGGCACCCCGAGCTGGCGGGTCTTCTCTTGGTTGGAATAGACGATGGTGGCGCCGAGAAATATGGCGGAGGCACCGGGGACGCTGGTTATCTTGTCGGCGACGTGGCCTCCGGTGCAGGATTCGGCGGTGGCGAGGTGTGCCCCGGCCGCGGTGGCGAGGCGGACCACGATGTCTTCGAGGTTCTCGTCTCCGGTGGCGTATACGGCATCGCCGAGGTCCGCGGCGGCGAAAGCGGCGGCCCGTTGGATGGTATCGGCACTGGCGCCGATGAGGCGGAGGTCCACCTCGCCGGGGCGGGCGCAATAGCCGATCTCGACTTCGGGAAAGCGGGCGCGCAGCGGTGCCTCGACGCGTTCTTGGAGGTGGGATTCGGGGATGCCGATGGTTCGGAGGATGCGGACGGCGATGGGCGGGCCGCCCATCGCCTTCAGGCGCGGGAGAACGAGGGCCTCGAACATGGGGATGAGTTCGCGGGGTGGGCCAGGGAGCAGGAATACGTGGCGCGATGGGCCCGTGCCGCGGGAGTCTTGGAGGTACAGACCGGGCGCGGTGCCGTGGTCGTTTGTCAGGACTTCCGCCCCGGCGGGGACCATGGCCTGGGCCCTGACGGATTCTGGTGGCGTGAGGCCGCGGCGCGCGAAACGTTCCTGGATCCGCTCGAAGATGGCGGGGTCGTAGTGGAGTTTGCGCTCGAGGAGGCCTGCCGCGATGTCGCGCGTGACGTCGTCGGATGTGGGGCCGAGGCCGCCGGTGACGATGATGACATGGGCGCGGGCGAGCGCTTCGGCGAGGGCGATCTGGATCTCGGGTCCGTCCGGGACGGTGGTTTGGCGCGAGATGCGGAGGCCACATTCCACCAGTCGGCGGCCGAGGTATCTGGCATGCGTGTTGAGGGTTTGGCCGAGGAGCAATTCGGAGCCGGTGTTGAGGAGTTCGACGATCATGTCAGGGGGAGACTTTTAACTTGTGTCTGGCCGGAGACAATTGTGAATGCACCGGTCGTCCGATGGGCCTTGACCGGGGGCCGCGGGTTGGCTTGAGTGCTGGTGACGGAGGTTGCCATGGACGATTCACCGAGCTGGTATTTAGCGGAGGGGGGCAAGACGCTGGGGCCGTTCACCAAGGCCCAGGTTGTCGAACAACTCCAATCCGGGAAGGCGAACAAGAACACGGTTGCCTTCCGGCATGGTTCGACGCCGCAGTGGATGGCGCTGGGCCAGATTGGCGAATTTGCGACGGCCGTCAGCGCGACCGCGAGGGTGCCCGACATCCCGAAGCCGGTTCCGCCCCCGGCGCCCCTGCCATCTGCCGTGGCGCCGCTGGCGCCCGTCGTGTCTCTGGCGCCGGCCCCGGTTGTCACCGCCCCCGTGGTCTCGGCCCAGGTGTCATCCGCCCCAGTGACATCCACGCCTGCGCCGCAGGGTGGGGCGAAGGCGCCAGCTGCCTTTCTGGAGTATCACATCATCGGCGGCGAGTCCCAGTGCCTTGAGGTTGAACTTGAGCCCGGGGCATCCGTTTTGGGCGAGCCGTCGATGATGGTATGCTGCGATGGCGATGCGAGCATAGAGAACATCGACGCCTCTTTCCTGCCCTCGTTTTGCAACCGGCGCCCATCGGGCAGAGTCAAATTGGTTTTCGGGGGCCTGGTGACGGGCGCGATCGCAGTCGTCGACGCGCGGGCCAGCGCGGGCGCCCTCTGGTGTCGGCTTGACGCGCTGCTGTGTTGTGAGACCGGGCTTTCGGCCACCGGCGGCCTCAAGACGATCCCGGGATCGGCCCACGGTGAGGGGGTCGTGCTGCATCGCGTGGAGGGTTCCGGACTCTGTTTTCTTCAGGCGGGCGGGCGGGTCATGCGCCGACGGTTGGTGGCGGGCGAGTCGCTTCGTGTCGATTCGGCGTGCCTGCTGGCGTGCGAGGCGTGCCTGGAGATCGACATCCAGCATTCGGGAGAAGGCCCGCGGTTGGCTTTGCTGAAGGGTCCTGGGGTTGTCTGGCTGCAGACGCACTCGCCCTCCCACCTGGTGTCGCGGATCCGGGCGGCGCTCCGGCCTTCGCCGGGTCAGTAGGGGGGCTGGGCAGCGGTCTGGGGGTCTCTGCCGTGCACGCCGTGCGGCGGATTTGCCGCGATTTCTTCTTGGGTCACCGCCGGTTGACTGTTTCCCGGAGTTCCCGAATCCCCTCGTTGATCTCCCGGAATTCCGCGTCGTTCCAAGGCGGGGCGGGCGGCAGGGCGCGCTTGAAGTTTGAGATTCGGGAGAGCGAAGCCTCGAGCGCGGCGGGGGGCATCTTTGCGAGGGTGCGGGAGGCGATGTCCACGCACTCCGTCTGGTGGCAGAACAGGAGCAGGTCATTGCCCGCGGCGATGGCCATCCGGACGGTGTCGGCCGGCCCATGTCGCTTGGCGATCGCCCCCATCTCCAGATCGTCCGTGATGACGAGGCCGGGGAAACCGAGTGTTTGTCGCAGGAGTCCCGAGATGATCGTGGGCGAGAACGATGAGGGGCGGGGTTCGGGGTCGAGGGCCGGATAGTGGGCGTGACCCACCATCACGGCGGCGGCCTCGGCGGCCAGGGCGCGGAAGGGGGCGAGTTCCGCAGACTCCAATTCCGCGGGGGTCCTCGCGACGACGGGGAATTCGCGATGGGGATCGGCGCGGCACAGGGAGTATCCCGGGAAGTGTTTTATGGTTGCGGCGACGCCCCCCGCCTGCAAGGCGCGGAGGAACATTCCGGCATTGCGGGCGACCTCCGATGGCGTGGTCCCGTAGCAGCGTTCCGGCAACGAGTTGTCGGCGGCGGGGTCGAGCAAGATGTCGACGACGGGGGCGAGGTCCAGGTTGAATCCGAAGAGACGCAGGAGGCGGGCGGTGAGCGCGCCATGGGCGGCGATGAGGGCGGGATCGCCGGTCCGGCGCAATTCGTCGGCGCTTGGGGGACATTCTGCGATGTTGTTCAGCCGGGATACCCGGCCCCCCTCCTGGTCGATGGTGATGATCGGGGGGATATCGCAGAGGGAGCGAAGTTCATCTGTCAGGTGGCGAAGCTGGGCGGGTGTCTCGATGTTGCGGCCAAAGAGAATGAAGCCCCCGGGTTGGGTGGCACGGATGAACGAGCGCAGCCCAGGATCGGGCTCGGGCCCCGGGAGGCCCATCGTCAGCAGCTGTCCGACGGAACGGGTGGTCATGTCGAGCGTGGAGGTTGATGCGGGCGGTGGCGGCCTGTCAAGTGGCAGGACAGCGGGATTCTCTGGCGACGGAGTCTCTTGTGTCCCGCGAACGATCAGGGTAGGATGGATGAAATTGGAGAAACCGTGTTCCAGATAATTTTCAGCGATTTGAGCGCCGCGGAGATGGCACGTCTGCCCAAGGCACTGCAGCTCGAGATCATGAGCGAGTTTCAGGTGATGCCCGAGGACTTGAATGCGGGATCCTCGGGGGAGAAATTTGGGGTCTTGCGGCGCGGGAGCGAGACGTTCCACCGGTTCAGGACGCGCGACTATAGGATCTATTTCCAGAAGACCAATGTGGGGGTGGTCGTGCGACGGGTGCTGCACCGGAACACGCTTCAAGACTTTCTCTTCCGGGCGAATCTGCCTGTGGGCGAGGATGAGGCGCTACAGGGCAACGCCGCATTTTGGCGGCTGATCGACGAGGGGGGTGGGCCCAAGAATATTTAATGCGCGATAAGGTTGCCAAAGGCCGCCGGGTGATTAAATTGTTGTATCTCCTTCTATGAAAACTCGTAATACGATCGTCATCACAGCGTCTATCTTGGCCATCTGGGTTTTGTCCATGACGTCGCTGAATATCTGGTTCAAGGCCCTTGGCATGATTGCCGCGATCGGGCTCACGTGGTATGCGGTGAGGCGCCGCGCGTGCGCTTGTCAGTGCGATAAACCCGCCGAGAAAGATTGAGGCGGGCGATCCGGCACGTCCGGATCAGGAGGCTCACATTATTGGGAAATGGGGGACCTGGGAGACGAGGTTTTCCCGGAAGCTGGCCACATCTAGGTCGGCGCGGCTCAAGTTGACGAGGATTTGGAGACCGGGCTGGTGTTCGAGGTGTGGCGTGTCGAGCACCCCATTGCCGCTGTAGCCCATGCCGAAGCGTTTCGCGAGGTGGTTGGCGAGGCTGACTGCGGCCACGAGGGAAGGGAACCTGTGGGCCTCTTCAGGCTCGTGGTGCGTGGCGATGGTCTCGATGACCGCCGATGAGAATCGCGCCTTGGCCCCCCAGACGATCCCGGCCGCCGAGTGATCCATGTGCATGGATTCCTTCTCGCATTCGCGAAGGTCGCGGCGGTCGTCGAATGACTTGCGCATGGTGGCGATAACCGACATGGGGACTATGTCGCCGAGCACGACTTTGCCGATGTCGTGTAGGAATCCCGCCTGGAGCTCAAATCCGGTCTGCTGAAGGCCGAAATACTCCGTGAGCCTGTCGGCGAGCAATCCGACGGTGACGGAGTGCTGCCAGAGCATGCGCCAGTCGAAGTGTTTGCCGATCCCGGTGGATTCGCGGACATAGAGGGTGATCAGGGCCAGGGTTGCGGACAGGTCGAGGCCTATGCAATCGACGGCGTCCTCGATCCCGTTGATCTCCGTGTCCGATCCAAACCAACCACTGGAGCCAAGCCGCACCATGAAATCGCCGAATTCGGGGACCTCTGAGGCGAACTCGGCCAGGTCCCGCAGGGAGCCCCGCTGGCGTTCGGATATCTCGCGCAACTGTTCGGTCCATGGGTCGAGGGTGGGCAGGGAGAGGGCCTTTTGGATGTGCTGGGGCGTGACCTGGGTCGTAAAATCCTTGGAGAATCGGAGCAATTCGCGGGTTTCCGTGACGACCAGGCCGTTGAGCCTCTCGGGAACCCATTCGGGGCGCTGGGCGGCCGGCAGGACGCTGATTTGCTCGGACGGGCGGTATTCCGTGATTTCGCCCATGTTGTTTAGGGCGTCGCGCAATTCGTCGTAGCTGGCGTAGCGCTCCTCGGGTTTCTTCTTCAGCATCCGTTCGAGCACGGCGATCCAGCCGGGCGGGAGGTGGCGTTCGACGGCGAGCTCGTAGGGGAAGGGCCGGTCGAGGTGGCCGCGGAGTTCGTCGGATGTCTTGGTGCTCTCGTAAGGGGTGGCGCCGACCATGAGGTGGAAGACGGTGGCGCCGAGGGAGTACATGTCGCTGCGGAAGTCGGTGGGCTGTCGCCTGATCTGTTCGGGTGAGACATAGCCGGGCGAACCCCATCCGGCCGCCTTGTCGTCTCCGCTGGCAAAATCGAGGCACTTGGCCAGGCCGAAGTCGGTGAGCAGGAGGCGGCCGGACTCGCGCTCGATCATGAAGTTGGAGGGCTTGATATCGCGATGGACGATGTGGCGCTTCCAGGCATCGGAGAGGGCATCGACGGCCTGGAGGGTGATCTGCAGGACGTAATCGTGTGGGAACCGGCCATGCGCGTTGAGGAGTTCTTGGCAGTCGGAGCCCTCGATCAGGGGCATGGCGAAAAAGATGATGCCATTCTCGCGGCCGATGTAGTAGATGGGCACGATGTGGGGATGGCGGAGGGCGGCGATGGCACGGGCCTCATCCTCGAACATCTGGCTGTATTCCTCGTTCAGCGCGAAATCGGGCCGAAGCACCTTGATGGCGACGTGGCGCTGCAGGGCGGGTTCGAAGGCCTTATAGACGGAGCCCATTCCTCCGGTGGCGATATGCTCCATGATGCTGTAATGGCTGAGCCTGCTGCCGGGAGCCAGCAGGGCATGGGTGGGGCGTTTCTGTTCGCCGGAGCTCATCTTCTGAATCCGCAGCATATGCCCACAGGCGGATAGGGGCAAGCCGTTGTGACGGGGGGTGATCCGCACTCTATGGGGCGTGACGTGGCGCGGAATCGGGTTATTTTTGGGGGCATGTTGAGGAAGGCTTTTCAGGTGACCATCTGTTTGGGATACGGCATCGCGTGCGGTGCCGGGCAGGACAATCCGACAATCCGACTTGCGGATGAGGAGGCGATGCGGATTGGCCGGCGCGTGTGGCAGAATGAGTGCGCCGGGACGATAGACGGCCTTACGAGTTGGAATTCCGGGGAGCAATTCGCTTCCATGGGCATTGGGCACTTCATCTGGTATCCGTCCGGAGAAGAGGGGCCATTTGAAGAGAGTTTTCCGGCGCTATTGGCATTTTTGAAGGGGAGGGGGGTGGCGCTGCCACGGGTTTTTGCCGGGGCGCCAGACATTGATTGCCCGTGGTCTGACAGGGGGGCGTTCCTTAAGGATTTCGGGGGGCAGCGGATGCGCGAGATGCGAGAGTTTCTTGCCGCGACCGTGGCGGAGCAGGCGCGGTATCTAGTGCTGCGGCTGGAGCGTGCGCTGCCGAAGATGCTGGAGGAATGCGATGGGGGGTCCCGCGCGCGGGTGCGGTCTGGTTTCTACCGTGTGGCGAACGCGCCGGGCGGGGCATACGCGCTTGTGGACTACGTGAATTTCAAGGGCGAGGGCACCAACCCGAAGGAGAGGTACAAGGGGCAGGGTTGGGGGTTGCTCCAGGTGCTCGAGAACATGTCCGATCAAGGCGATGCGCGGCGCGCTTTTGTGGCTTCGGCCCGCGCGATGCTGGAGCGCCGGGTGCGCAATTCTCCACCAGAGCGGAATGAGGCACGCTGGCTGAAAGGGTGGCTCAATCGCGTCGCGGGCTATGCGGGGTGAGGGGGCGCTGCCGAAGTTCCAGGGCAGATCCCATGCCCCGGACGCCCGCCTTCCGGCGGCGGGCAGGATCGCCTGCCTCTCGGCTACGGAGATTCTCGAGCTAGGCCGTGGCGATGGTGACCTCGGTGCCTTCTGGCACGCGGTCGAAGAGTTCGGCGATGTCGCTATTGCTCATGCGGACGCAGCCGTGGGACGCGGGTTGGCCGATAAGGTGTTCTTGGTTGGTGCCATGGATGTAGATGTAGCGGTCAAGCGTATTGGTGTTTTCGGGGTCCAGCCCCTCGAGCCATAGGATGCGGGTGAGTATCAGGTCGGCCTCTTCCTGATAGGGGTCCTCCAGGGACCAGACGGATCCGGTCCACTGCCGTTCTTTAAGGACGGCGCCCTTGGGGAGGTCGGATCCGATTTTGCGGGCGACGCGCAGGCGGCCCGGGGGGGTGCACAGGCTGCCGGGCTGGGTGCCAACGCCGAATTTTGACGTCGAGATGGGATATGCCTTGACCAGGGTATCGCCCTCCCAGAACTCAAGCGTCTGGTCTGGGATGCTCACGCGAAGGCGGATGTCCTGCATGGGGTGAATATAGCGTCTCGGTTGATTGGCGCCATGGCCGGGATGAGAGTTGGCCGAATCGAATTGCACCTTCGGCGAACGTGGCTACACTCATTTTTCTTTGCGATGAGCAGGTCATACCACATTGCGATAGCAGGGGCCACGGGTGCCGTGGGCCAGGAGCTGCTGCGCGTCATGGAGCGACGACGGTTTCCGGCGGGGAAACTCACGGCGTTGGCGTCCGAGCGGTCCGTGGGGCGGACCGTGGAGTTCCGTGGGGAGAAGGTCCCCGTCGGGCTTTTGCGGGACGACGCGTTCGCGGGGGTTGACTTCGCGTTTTTCAGCGCGGGCGCGACCCGGTCGCGGCAGTATGCGCCAGCGGCCGTTCGCGCGGGCGCCGTGGTCATCGACAATTCGTCGGCCTTTCGGATGGACACATCGGTGCCGCTGGTGGTGCCGGAGGTGAACGCTGGAGACCTGGCGGAGCACAAGGGTCTGATTGCGAACCCCAATTGTTCCGCGGCGATCCTGTGCGTCGGGATTTGGCCGATTCATCGGGCGGCGGGCATCAGGCGCGTCGTGGTTTCCACGTACCAGTCGGCGAGCGGTGCCGGGGCCCGGGCCATGGCCGAGCTGGAGTCGCAGAGCCGTGACGTGCTCGAGGGGCGGCAGGCGAAGCCCGAGGCCTTCCCCCACCAGATCGCATTCAACCTCTTCAGCCACAACACGAGGATCGCGGAAAACGGGTACAACGAAGAAGAGAACAAGATGGTCGAGGAGACGCGGAAGATGTTTCACGCGCCAGAGATGGTCGTCGTGCCCACGTGCATCCGGGTGCCCGTGTTCCGGGCGCATTCCGAGTCTGTCCTGCTGGAGTTGGAGCGGCCGATGCGGCCCGAGGAGGCGCGCGAGATTCTGGAATCGGCCCCCGGCGTGAGGCTGGTGGACGACGCGTCGGCGAACCGTTTTCCGATGCCTGTGGAGGCGAGCGGCGAGTTGGATGTGCTGGTTGGCAGGATCCGGCAGGAGCCCGGCAATCCGAGGGGGCTGGCGATGTTCATCTCGGGCGATCAGTTGCTGAAAGGTGCCGCATGGAACGCGGTGCAGATCGCCGAGTGCCTGATCGGGACCGCCCGCGCCTGAGGAGTCGGGGAATTCGGATGGCGCTGATCGTCCAAAAATACGGGGGCACTTCGGTCGGGGATGTTGCGCGCATCAAGAACGTGGCGGCCCGCGTGGCGCGGTGGCGGGCCCAGGGCAACCGGTTGGCCGTGGTGGTGTCGGCGCGATCTGGCGTGACCAACGAGTTGATCGCCCGGGCCAAGGCGGTCAAGGAACAGCCTTCCGAGAGGGAACTGGACGTCCTGCTGGCGATTGGTGAGCAGGAGACGATCGCGCTGCTGGCCATGGCGCTGCACGACATCGGGGTTTCGGCGGTTTCATTCACGGGCGCGCAGGCCGGCATCATCACGGACGACGCGCATACCAAGGCGCGCATCCGGCAGTTCCGGCCCGAGCGCGTCGCGGAGATGCAGCGCTGCCTGGGGCGGGGCGACGTGGTCATCGTGGCGGGTTTTCAGGGACAGACGGAGGACGGGCGCGTGACGACGCTGGGACGCGGCGGCTCTGACCTGAGCGCGATCGCGATCGCGCATGCGCTGCGCGCCGACGGTTGCCAGATCTACACGGACGTGGACGGGGTGTACACGACCGATCCGCGGATCGTTCCGTCGGCGGTCAAGATCCCGGAACTGAGCTACGAGGAGATGCTGGAGATGGCGAGCGCGGGGTCCAAGGTGATGCAGGCCCGCAGCGTGGAGTTCGCGAACAAGTACGGTGTGAGATTTGAGGTGAGGTCGAGCATGAACGAGAATCCTGGGACGATTGTCAGGGGAGAGGACGACAGCATGGAGCAGGTCGTGGTGCGGGGCGTGAGCCTTGACCGCAACCAGGCTAAAGTCACGGTGGCGGGGGTGCCGGATCGCCCAGGCGTGGCGGCGAAACTCTTTGGCGCGCTGGCAAGCGCGAACGTGAACGTGGACATGATCGTCCAGAACGTGAGCGCCTCCGGCGTCACGGACATATCGTTCACGGTGAACCGCGACGAATTGGCGAAGGCGCGCGCGGCGGTTGAGCCCCTCGTGTGTGACGTGGGGGCATCGGGTTTCTCCGCGCGGGAGGGCATCGCGAAGATCTCCGTCGTGGGCATCGGGATGCGATCGCACGGGGGCGTGGCCGCCGGGATGTTTGACGCGCTGGCGGCGGCGGGCCTGAACATCCAGATGATCTCGACTTCGGAGATCAAGATCTCGGTGATCGTGGACGAGGCGAATGCGGAGCTGGGGGTCCGTGCGGTGCACGAGAAATTCGGCCTCGGGGCCTGAGGCCAGGGGTCTGGCGGGCTCCGGTGGGCAGGGTCCCTGACACCACCGACTTTCATCGGGATCCCCAGGCATCATCGGGATGATTCTTTGGCGCGACCTTGGCCGACACGGGCGCCAATCCGCTATTTCACAGCCGTCGGGCCGTCGATTTCCGAAGGCGTGCCCCTGCTCATTGCGTGTTCGATGGCCAGGACGACGATGGCCGCGGCGACGTAGCAGGCGAGGGCGAGCGCCGAGGTCCAACGATAACCGACCTTGACGCCCAGATAGAGGGCCAGGACCACGGCGAACGAACCCGCGATGCCATTGAGCGCGAAGAGGTGCGGGATCCAGTCTCCTGCGCCGACCGATCGGGCCAGCGCCAGTCCTCGTGGGAAATAGACACCCATCAAAGCGCCGGTCATAAAGATGCATCCAATCGCGGCGGCCTTCACTAGCCATGGGGGTGCGCCGGAGGAGATCAGCGGTGCTGGGGCGGCGAGGGCGACCAGGCACATCGCGCAAAGCCCAGCGGTGACGGCGCGAATGTCCCATTGGGTGGCAAGCAATCCGCCAATCGCAGAACTGACCAGCAGCAGCCCGAGGACGTACACGAGGGAGGCTGACGGTGAGATGAACACGTTCTGGTACGTGAGCAATATGAGTATCTCGATCAGGAAATACCCGAGTCCAATGAGCACGTTGAACGCGACGAGCCCGTCACGGTGCGTGGTGCCGGGCCCGCGGAGGGTGGCCATTCCGAGTAGCATCCCCACGGAGAGGGTGAGGGCGCCGGCGACCGTGATCATGTGATCGAGCCGGGGTGTGCGGCGGCGGCTCACGGAGGGGAAGGGCCGTTCATTGGTCAGGAGGGAGTCGTCGAAAGCCTCCGCGGCCAAGGGGGAGAAATCGCCGGATTCGATCATCTGGAAAAGTTGTGCGTACTGTTCGGTTGCGCCGCGGCCCTTCTGGAAGGAGAGGCGCGTGGGGCCGCGGGTCCGTCCGATGACCCTGTCCACGGCGGGACGGAGGGCCGAGGCGAATTCGCCGCGGATCGGCTCACGGGTGACCAGCATGCTCACGTAGGCGCGCATGTGATGGGGTTCGAAGTTCTCCATGCCCGCCCCCATCCACTCCCAGATGACGAAGTGGGCCGAGGGGTCCGGCGACCCCCTCTGTTGCAGCGCGCGCCATAGCGTATTGATCATCCGGTAGAATCCCAGGATGCCATCGCGATTCATTAGCCGCTCTTCGATGACGATGTATCCACGATCCGTGAGGCGGTCGAAGTAGGTCCCGTAACTCTCGATGGTGTGGAGGTAATCGGGGGCACCCTGGTGGGAAATGCTCCGTGTCGAGTGGGTGTTAATGAGGGTGATCATGTCGAACCTATTGGACGCCGAGCGCAGCACCGACAGGCCATTGGCCTCGCGGGGATTCAGGCCCTCGTACGCCCGGCCGCTCTGTTCGAAGAAGTCCCGACCCATGCAGCGGAGGATGCCCGGGTTGATCTCCACCGCGAAGATGTGGTCAAGGGGCGTGATCTCCTTGACGGTCTTGATGATGCCCTGCGCGGAAGAACCGAGAACGAATACCATTGGCTTGTCAACGACTCCATAGGGGACGCGGACATCATCGGTGGGTTCGGTGATGCCCTGCGCGCGATAGTAGTCGTAGGTGAGCGAGGGGTCATCCGCGAAGTGATCGTTCGGATCGCCGTTGTAGCTTACGCCATAGTCCCCATCGCGCCGGACGACATCGATACGACCCACCAGAGAGTCATAGGTTGCCGCGAGGGATTCCTTGCGATAGAGGACGAAGCATTTCTGTGGATCGTGGAGTCTGGGGTTGGGCCGGATGATCCGGAAGAGGTTGAACCGATCGTGTCCGAGCTGGAGGTACAGGCCGAGGGAGGAGGTCCAAAGCAGCGCCAGCGCCAGTCCGGGCGCAAGACGGCCCGCTGCAGGGAGCTGGCGCGCCAGGGCGATGAAGCCAGCCAGGGACAAGACCGTGGCCAGGAGCAACACGATCGCCTCGGACGCCAGATGACGGTAGAGAAATTCCGCGAGAAACACCCCCGACCCGGCGCCGAGCATGTCGAAGAAATAGGCCTGCCTGCCGGGGGTCTCGGCGAAGGCCCGGGCGATGTAGACGACGGGAGCGAAGAAGGCGATTCCAAGGACCGGACCGAGCACCCACAGGGAGGGGTGCCAGGCGAGGGACGCGAACGAGCCCAACAGGGCAATCGAACCCAGCAGGCAGGAGAACGCGAATATACGTTCCGTCGGCAGTGGTAGTCGGCGGGCGGCGATCGCCGAGAGGCCAATGCCCAGGACGGCGATGCTGATGACCAGCGTCGCGGCGAAGTAGTCGCGCACATATTGGAGCAAGTGAAAGAAGACCGTCTCGGTCAGGAGGACGGACGCCGCCAGGAAGGTCAGGCGCAGGAGTGAGCTCGTGGGCGCGGATCGGGATTGGCCGGGCGCCTGGCCTGCCATGGTTTCTCGTGCGTGCATCTGTGCGATGCGGCGAGGTTCGATTTAGGGGCGTGCCGTTGTCAAGCCTTCGAGTTCGCCCCAGTTCATGGCGCGGGGGCACATTGGGGCGACGGGCATGTTGACGGTGGGACCACGGCGTGCTTTCTTCTATCAGACGCCGGGCGTGGTGAGATCGTTGAGGCAGCATTCCACGTTTGGACATCGCGCCGCCGGCGGAAAGAGAACCTGGAGGCACCATGCCCGCAAGAAGGACGACACACCGCAGCAGTTCCGGCAAGAAGCTCTACGCCGTGCGCGACGCCAAGGGCCGATTCAAGGATATCCAGACTTACAAGCGCGCGCACAGCGCCGACATGCGCCGCAAGAGCAAGGCGGAACGGTCCAAATAATCTGACGGTTGCTATTTCCGCGTCGGCTGCGGGACGCGCACGAACTTCATGCCGGCGGCCTCGGCGGCAAGCATGCCGACGGGGCCATCGTCGAGCACGAGACAACGGGCGGGTTCAACGCGCATCATGTCTGCGGCAAGCAGGAACATGTCGGGGTATGGCTTGCCGCGGGCGACCATCTCCGGGGTGATGAGGGTGGAGAACAGGTCGTTGACGCCGATGCATTCCAGCGTCTTTCGCACGACATGATGGGAACCGCCTGACGCCACGCAGACCGGCCGTGTGGCCGCGACGCGGCGGGCGAAGTCGACGACTTCCCGAATGGGTTCGACCTCGGGGAGGTAGTCGAGATAGAGGCGCTCTTTCCGCAGCGCAGTCGCCTCAGGTTCCAGGGATGCGCGGTAGCGTTCGTTGATGTGGCCGACGATCTTTCGGGTCGGCGTGCCCCCGAGACTGTAGAAGAAATCCTCTTCGAGGCGAAACGTGGCCCCGGCCGAGGCGAGGGCGTTGCACCAAGCCCGGAAGTGAAGGGGCATCGAATCGGCGAGCGTGCCATCGCAATCGAAAATGTAGCCGGCGAAATTGCCGTCGGGGATTTCGAGCAGCATGGGAGTGGATGTTCTTTTTTTGGGGGGCGGACCATGAGGGCCCGAGATTCTTGGATGTGATCATCAGGCTGCCCCGGGCAGCCAGATATAGAAAATGGTCCCTTTCCCGGTTTCCGTCTGGAAGGAGAGCTGGCCGCCGTGTGCCTCGACGATGCTTTTGGCGATGGCGGTGCCCAGGCCTGTGCCGTGGGCTTTGCCGTGGGTGATGAAGGGTTCAAAGAGATGCTCCCGGATCTTTTCGGGGATGCCGGGCCCATTATCGCGGACCATGATCCAGACCCCGCCCTCGGCAGACTGGCAGATGATTTCGACGATGCCACCCGTCTTGTCCGCGAATGCGTCGACGGCATTTCCGACGAGGTTCTGGAGAACGCGGAGCATGCGGCCGCTGTCGATCTTGATTTCCGCCTCGATGGGGATCGTGCGGAGCATGGCCCCAGACTTGCTGATGAAATCGCCGTTGAGCGATTCGAAGCTGGCGATCAGGTCGGAGACGCGGGTGGGTTTCCGGTCGAGCGAGGGCGAACCGCGCGAATAGTCGAGCAACTCTTGGGCCATTGCGATCATCCGGTTGATCTGCTGTTCGATCAGCTCGCACCAGCGGCGGACCTGGGGGTCATCGACCTGTTTGGCGATGAATTGCGAGGCCATGAGGATGCCCGTCATCGGGCTCTTGAAGTCATGGATGATGGCGCCGGCCATCTCTCCGATGAATTGCATCTTCTCCTTGCGGACGACCGCCCCGATAAATCGGTCGTTGGTGGTGCGGAGGTATTCCAGGATGCGGCGAAACAGGTGGATCGTGACCTGCGGTGGTTCGGCGTGCAGGGCCTCCTGGACAGCGTCGCGGGGGACGACCGCGACGCGGGTGGTGCCCGCCGCGCGCGCTCCGGTGCTCCGTCCCGCATCGTCCAGGATGCCGACCTCGCCGAAATAGTCGCCGGGCCCGACCTTGGCGAGGAGTTGTTCGCGCTCGGCGCTCGGGCGTTTGAATAGCGCGATCTCGCCCTCCAAGACGAGGTACACGCAGTCCGATGGTGCGCCCTCTTCAAACAGGAGCGTGCCATCCGGCAGATCGCGGATCTGCGCCCGCGACTCGAGCAAGCGGCGGGTGGATTCCCCGAAGAAAGAGAGAAAGCGATTAGCGCCGAGTTCCATAATGCCCTTTCAGTGTGGCCGCTGGGCTTGGTGTCTGCAACCCGGCAGTGGGGGCGATTTTTGGGATCTGTGACCATGCGCGACTCGGCATTGCGCCCGCATGCGGAAGGGAGGGCGGACCCACCTCAGTCCCATTGGACCCGGCCCCCGATTCGGCCGAGATGGGCGCGATGGGCCGCGAGGCGCGCGGAATTGCAGAGGGGGCCGACGAGCAGGAGACCGGCGAGGAAGCCCCCGACGTGCGCCCAGAAGGCCACGCCGCCGGTGCCCCGATCGACGGCGCCAGAGACGATCTGGAGGAGGAACCAGTATCCGAGCATGAAGAAGGCGGGGACCGCGACGCGGGTGACGTAGAAACCGAGGAAGACCAGCATGTGGACTGGCGCCGTGGGATAGAGCCGAAGGTACGCGCCCATGACGCCACCAATCGCGCCTGAAGCACCCACCATCGGCATGACACTGCCGGGCCCCGAGATCGTCTGGGCAGCTGCGGCCGCGACACCGCAGAGCAGATAGAAGATCGTAAACCGCACAGGTCCCATGGCGTCCTCGACGTTGTCGCCGAACACGAGCAGGAACCACATTTTGCCGATGATGTGCATCCAGCCACCGTGCATGAACATGGATGTGATCACGCTCCACCAGTTCGGGACGCCATCGAGAATGGCCATCGCGTGCTTGCCGATGGGCACGCTCGTGCCGCCGGGAATCAGCCCCAGCAATTCTCCGGGTATCAGTCCGAAGCGCCAGACCGAGGCCGTCAGCTGCGGGTCGGATCCCAGGCCCTGAACGAATATCCAGACGAAAGCGTTGATGGCCACGAGTGCGACCGTCGCGATGGAGGCGTGCAGCGTCGGGTTGTCGTCACGGAGCGGAAACACGGGAGAATACTGGCCCGAATTGCGGATAAGCCGAATTGGTTAGCGGACGTTTCTCCCCTCGGGCGTGGGGCGGCGAACACGGGTTTCTTGGCCATCGCTACGCGCTTGCGTTCGGGGTCGGGTGCGGGCAACTAGGCGGGGTGAAACGGCTGATTTCGATCCTGGTGAGCCTGGGGATCCTGGCGTTGATCTATTGGAAGATCGACGCCCGGCGGCTATGGGGGGTATTCGCGGGCTGTGATGCGGTGTGGATGTCGGTGAGCCTGGGGATGGTGGTGCCGCTGACGCTCCTGACCTCATGGCGGCTGGAGTGGCTGATGCCGGCCGGGCGTCGGCTGGGGCTCGGGGAGGCGAACAAACTGATCCTTGCGGCGAGCACGCTCAACATGGTGCTGCCCTCGAAGATGGGGGACATCGCGAAGGCATATTTCATGCAGCGGCGGGGGCACTTGAGCGGGACCCTATCGTTGGCGCTGGTGGTGTTCGAGAAGTCATGCGACATGCTATCGCTGCTGCTCTGGTGTGTATTTGGGCTGGCGCTTTACCCGGAGAAAGACTGGCTTTTCTGGTCGATGACGGCCGCGGTGGGAGGGGGCCTAATTGTCGGGCTGCTGCTGCTGGGGTCGAAAGGGTTTGCGGGTTTGTTCTTCCGGATCGCCCGGGTTGTCGCCCCCGGCAAGATGGGCGCGAAGGTGGTGCGGATGCACGAGTCCTGGGATGAGATGCACAGCTATTTCTGGGGCGACATGTGGCGGTTGATGGCCGTGTCGGGGATGTCGGTGCTCATCTGGTTTCTGCATTTGCTCCAGATCTGGTTCTTTATTTTGGCGCTGCGGGCGTGGACGCCATTTCTCGCGAATCTGGCGCTCTCGCCGCTGGCGATTTTGGCGGGACTGTTGCCCCTGACCTTTGCCGGCGTTGGCACGCGGGACGCGGCGCTCATCTGGTTCTATCGGCCATATTTTGCGGCGCCGGTCGCCGCGGCGCTGGGGTTGCTGTGCACCGCACGATATCTTCTGCCGGCGCTGGGTGGGCTACCGTTCTTTGGGGAGTTTCTTGGCGCCATCAAGGCGGAGAAGCCTGGGCAGAGTGGCAGCGGGACGTGCGCCTAGCCAGAAACTTCGGGCGCGGTTCGCGGGCGCGGCTCATGCCCCGACCCAGGATCCGGGCCGGGAGGGCTTTGGACTGCGGTGGCAGAGTCCGGCAACCGCCGGACGGCGCCACCGCTTTGGCAGCGCGCGAAGCGCGAGCCGGGACCATCGGCTTCGGCTCCGCCGGGGGCAAAAGCGGTGCCGCCGCTTCGCTCTGCCACCGCAGTCCATAACGGCCCCGCCCCCAGAAGTTTCACCCTGGATAGTCCGGCGCGTGGACGTTTCTGGCTAGTGGAATGGATGATCTGGGCGCGCCGGACCCTGCCCCGCTCTGGGGAACAACGGGCGGGCAGGGTCGACCGCCCTGGATTAAATTTCAACTCGGGGATGCCGGCCGCATCCCCCGCGTGGTCTGGGTCAGGGGCACCCTACGGTTTGGCCTTCTCGAGCTTGGGCTTAATGACGTGGACGCAGTAGGGGGCGTTGGGGTTTTTCGAAAAATAGTCCTGATGGTAGTCTTCGGCGGGATAGAATTTCTCCAGCGGCTTGATTTCGGTGACGATCGGGTCCGCGAAGTCAGCCGCGGCGGCGGCCTTGGACTTTTCGGCTGCGATGCGCTGGGCCTCATCGTGGTAGAGGATGATGGAGCGATACTGTGTGCCGGCATCGGCGCCTTGACGGTTTGGCGTGGTGGGGTCGTGCGCTTTCCAGAAGGCCTTGAGCAGTTGTTCGTAGGTGATCCGGGATGGGTCGAACTCGATCTGGACGACCTCGGCGTGGCCGGTGTCACCGGCGCAGACCTGTTGGTAGGTGGGGTTTTGGGTGCTCCCGCCGGCGTAACCCGAGACGACGGAGATCACGCCCGGGATTCGTTCGAGCACCGCCTCCACGCACCAGAAGCAACCGCCGCCGAGGGTCGCCTTTTCCGTCTTGGGGGGCCGGATCATTTTATTTCCCTCCGCATGGGTGTGGGCAGCGAGGCAAGTGATGCCCGCGGCCGCGATGGCCGAGATGAATTTGAATGCCTGTCTGGTCATCGCGGAAAGATGATGCGACTCGATTATTCTTCAAGAGCCGAATCGATCGCACCCTGTCGCTTCAGGTCGCAGCAGACCCAACGACGACGCGTTCTGTCGGCCGATCTTGGCTGGCGGCGGACAGGTGGATCCGGTCGCGGAAGCCAAGTTCGTCGATGACGGCACCGATCGCGCCAAGGGCGAGAGCCGGTGTGTTGCAGTCGGCGCTGAGATGGCCAAGAAAAAGGTGAGAGAGATTCTCGTGGATCACTCGTCGGACGAGGCCGGCGGCTCCCTCATTGGAGAGGTGGCCATGGCGCGAGAGGATGCGCTGTTTCACGGACCACGGGCGCCGAGAATTGCTCTGGAGGAGGGCCAGATCGTGGTTGGCCTCCAAGAGAAGCGTCTGGCAGTTCCGGACGCGCTCGATGACGAGTTCGGTCGCATGGCCGAGGTCCGTCAGGAGCCCGAGGCGGGCGGTGCCGTGTTCGACGACGAAGCCGACCGGGTCACTGGCGTCGTGTGGGATGGGGAATGTCTCGACCACGAGGTCGCCGACGGAAAGGCGGTCGCCCGTGACAAACAGTCGCCATTGGTCGAATTTCGGGAGGGCATGGCGGAGGCAGTCGGCGGTGGGGCGATTGCAGTAGAGGGGGAGTTGGTGCGAGCCGCACAGGACGCGCAGTCCCGCGGTGTGGTCGGAGTGCTCGTGGGTCAGGAGAATGCCGTGGAGGTCCTTAAGACCAAGCCCCATGGGCTGCAGCCGCCGCGCGATTTGGCGGGCGCTGAAACCGGCATCGATCAAGAGTCGGGTCTCGCCCGATTCGACGAGGGCGCAGTTTCCCGAACTCCCGCTGCCCAGGATAGTGAACCGCAGCATGGGCCGATTTGTAGGGGCGATGGCGGAAGGGGGCAAGGGGGCATCTTGGCATGGCTCTTGCTTGCGGATTGGAGCGTGGCAACATGGTACAGGGTGCCCTTGAGGTTCACACAGTCTCAGTCCCTACAGCAGGCGCAGGTTTTCACGGCGCAGATGCAGCAGGCGCTTGCTATGCTGCAGGCGCCCGCGATGGAGCTCCGGTCGCTCGTGCAGAAAGAGTTGAGCGAGAATCCGGTCTTGGAGGAGCCGCCGGAGACGGCCCCAGAACCCGCGGGCGATGGGGACGATGCGTTTCTCGATGCCAAGATCGCCCAGCTCCGGGAGATGGACGAGGACACGCGGGCATATTTTTTCAGGGAGAGATCTGGACCCCGGGCGACCGCGGAGGACGAGGAGAAACGCCAGTTCTTCTTTGACTCCGTTGTCGAGGCGCGATCCCTTGCGGATCATCTGGAGGAGCAACTGAGGTTCGCGACGACGGATCTCGGCGTGTTGCGGGCGGGGTTGGAGATCATCGGGGATATCGACGAGGACGGATTCCTGCGAGCCACGGACGAAGAGATAGCGGCGGGCTGCGCGCAACCGCCGGAGACGGTGGCACGGGCGCTTGCGCTGGTGAGGTCGTTCGATCCCGTTGGCGTGGGGGCGCGGGACCTTCGCGAGTGCCTGCTGATCCAGTTGGAGCGATTAGGCAAGGGGGAGGCGCTGGAGTCGTCCATCGTGCGGGATCACCTCGAAGACCTCGGGCGCAGGCGGTTTGACCAGATCGCTCGCGCGTGTGGCGAGGGCGTGCGCCGGGTCGTTGCCGCGGCCGAGTTCATCGCAACCTTGGTCCCGAAACCGGGCAGGGCCTTTCTGCCCGAGAATCGCTCGGACATCGTGGTGCCCGAGGTTTTTGTAACGAGAGGCGAGGACGGGGAGTGGCGGGTGGCGGTGAACGAGGATTGCCTGCCCCGCTTGCGCATCAGCAACGAGTATAAGGAGATGCTGGCATCCAGCGGGGGGCGGGACGACCTCAGGCGCTATCTTCGCGATCGGATCCGCTCTGGGAAATCGTTCATTCACGCGATCCGGCAGAGGCAGGACACCATCCGGCGGATCGCGGAGGAGATCGTCAGGCGGCAGACGGATTTCCTGAACGAGGGCGTGTCGCGCCTCAAACCGATGACGCTGGCCCAAGTGGCGGAGGCCGTCGGCGTCCATGAGACCACCGTGAGCCGGGCGATCGCGAACAAGTACGCGCAGACACCCTGGGGAGTGTTTGAGCTGAAGTTCTTTTTCGCGCCGGGCTACAGGATCTCGGGTGGGGAGAGCCTCTCGAACAAGAGCGTCAAGGAGGCCCTCCAGCAGATCATAGATGGCGAGGACAGGGCGCACCCGTTCTCCGACGAACAGATCGTCAAGATATTTGAAGGGCGGGGGTTGCCGATCGCCCGGCGGACGATCGCCAAGTATCGGACCGATCTGGGGATCTTGCCCGCGAGCATGAGGCGGCGCGATTGAGTCAATGGGGCGAGTCCCTGTGGCGGGATGCGTTTTGCGCGGCGGATGGCAGATCGGTTCTCACTTGGAGTTTGAGGGAAAGGCGGGCTAAAAGATGCGTTGCCGTGGCTGAGGACAGGAGCATGGATGTGATTCGTTTTGAGAAACTGGAGGGCTGGCGGCCCGTGCGACCGACGTACGGCGTCGTGGGTTGGCCGGTGGCGCACACCTTATCTCCGCCGATGCACGCCGCGGCGATGTCCGCCCTTGGGATTGATGCCGACTATCTGGCGTTCGAGGTCAGGCCGGAGGATTTGCGAGGGGCGCTGGACATCCTGCAGAAGGCGGGTGTGCTGGGGCTCAATCTCACCGTGCCGCACAAGGCATTGGCGGTGGGATTGGTGGATGAGTTGTCGGATGAGGCGAGGCAGGTCGGTGTCGCCAATACCCTTGTCTTTGGCGAAGGTGGCCGTCGCACGGGGCACAACACCGACGCGCGCGGCTTCGGCAGGGCCATCCGAGAAGATTTTCGGATACCGCTGTCGGAATTGAAAGTGTTGATTCTTGGGGCCGGCGGCGCGGGGCGCGCCATTGCGCTGCAGGCGGCGCGTGACCGGGCGGAGCGGATCGTGATCGCGAACCGTACAGAGGCACGAGCCGAGGCGCTGGCGCGGGACATCGCACCCATATTTTTGGGCGATAAACTGGAGGGACAGGCGGCGCGCCTGAGGGCGGTCCGGTTGGATACGGATGTTCTGGCCCGGGAGGTGGATGGCGTGGATCTGGTCGTCAACGCGACATCGGTGGGCATGCGGCCTGGCGACCCGTCGCCGCTGGCGCCGCACCTCATTCGGCCCCACCATCTGGTCTACGACACGATCTACAGTCCCCCGCGGACGCCCCTCCTTGAAGCTGCGACGGAAATGGGCGCGCGCGGGGTCAACGGCCTGTCCATGTTGTTGCATCAGGGGGCTCTTTCGCTGGAACTCTGGCTTGGTCGATCGGCGCCCGTGGAGGTCATGCGCCGGGCGCTCAGGAGGGCGGCGGGTTGATGCACGATTTCTGGGATCTGCTGGCATCGCGCCATCCAGTGATGACGGCATACGTGTTCGTGCTCGGCGCCTGCATCGGTTCATTTGCCAATGCGTGCGCGTACCGGATACCCCGGGAGATAGGGCTTTCAGATGAGAGGTCTTTTTGCCCTTTGTGCGGGGCGCGGATCCAGTGGTTTCACAACATCCCGATTTTCAGCTGGTTCTGGCTGCGGGGGCGATGCGCGAGTTGTGGGGGGAGGATCAGCGCCCTGTACCCGGTGATTGAATTGATGGGGGGTGTGCTGTTTGCCCTATTGTACGTGCGGCACGGGCTGCCGATCGCGGCGGCCTACTGGGTGTTAACCGGGATGCTCTTGGTCGGCATGCGCACGGACATCGAATGGCAGATCATTCCGGACCGCGTGACGCTGGGTGGTTTTGCGACCGGAGTGGGGTTCTCTGCGGCCCTGCCCGGGATGCACGGGGCGGTGGGTGCCGTCGCAGGGATCAAGGAGGCGGTCATCGGGGCGATCATCTGCGGCGTGGCGCTATATATGGTGGCATGGTTGGGCACGCGGATGTTGAAGAAGGACGCGATGGGGCTCGGTGACGTGAAACTCATGTTGTGTTTCGGCGCGTTCCTTGGATGGCAGGGCGGGATTTTCAGCGCCATGGCGGGTTCGGTGATTGGGGCCGTCGTCGGAATCGTCTTCCTCTGGGCTTCCGGAAGGAAATGGGGAAGCTTCATGGCGATCCCCTTTGGTCCGCCCCTCATGCTCGGGGCGTGGCTCTGGTTGCTCGGCGGTCGGGAGGCATGGAATGCGTATCTTTCGGACGCCCCAGAGTTGTCGTTCCTGCTTGCGCCGTAGCTCGATAGGAAGAGATGCCAGCCGTCTCTGCGAGGCGGCCACGCGTGCCCGCATGGCCGCCTGACAAAGGCGGCCCACATTTTCATGCCCGGTGGTCCGGCAGCCGCCGGATGGGTTCCGGCTCGTGAATGCAAATCGCGGCATCGGTCATGGGGCGAATGGGGGGCTATGCGCGGGGCGACGCGTCATTTGCCCAATATCTTCGCCCCCCATGTGACGTTCTTGATGGGCCCTGTGCCGTGGTACTCAAAGAGCTTGCTCACCGGGAACAGCACCACGCCGACGGGGCCGCGCATGTTGACTCGGGCGTCGGCGTCAAGATGGTCGCGCACCATGCTGTAGTCGCCGCTGCATATCATGGCGAAGGTCGTGCTCTTCAGGGCGAGATCCTTCCACCGCAGAACGCCATTCTCCACGACGAAGTCGCAGCCGGCATTCTCGGCGCGGGCATAGCCCAGGTTGGGTATGAACACGCTCATGAGGGCGGATAGGCCGCCGAAGATCGGGATCTTTAGGATGTTGCCCTGGCGGATGTCCGCCCTGCCCGTACCGTTGAGCGTCCCAAGTTGATCGATTACGCCGCGCACGGATAGCTTTCCCGATAGGGAGCCCGAGACATCCTCGACTTTGAAGAACGCGCGCATCAGCCGGTCAAAGGCGATGGCGCGCACGTCGAAGTCCAGATCGAACCGGGCGTCGCGCCTTGTGAAATCGAAGTCGCCGCTCATGCCCAGACCACCCTCATAAACGCTGGCGTCGAGCGACTCCATTTTCATGCGCATGCCCTCGAAGCGGAGCGCCGCCCGGACGGAGCCGGCGGGGACATCGACTCCAAGGAAAGGGTAATCGAGGCCGTTTCCCCGGACGCGCAGATCGAACCGGGAGAGCGCGCCTCCCCCGAGATCGATCAGGCCATCCAGATCGAAATGGGGGGGGGTGGCGAACCGGTATGGGCGGCAGTACTTTTCAAAATTGCCGCCGAACAGGTGGGCCGTTTCTTGCACGTGGAGGGCGCCCTGGGCCTGCTGGATCTCGAGGAGTTGCGTGTCGAGGTCAAAGCTCATCTCGGGGCAGCTTCCCTCCCCCTCCGGCTTGGCGAGCACGACATTGCGAAGGGTGAGTTTTCGGCCGTCCAGGTCCATCAGGGCGGCGACCTGGCGCAAGAGGATGCCTTTGTAGCGGGCGTTTCTCACATCGACCTTGCCCCCGATTTTCAGTTTCTTGGGGTCGTCGGGAGGCATGGAGGCATCAAGATTCAGGGTGACGCCCTCGGAGAACTCGCAGGAATTGAAGAAGGGCTGTGCGTTCGTGGGCAGCAGCGGCTGCACGAGGGCGGGGTTGAATTTGCCGCTGAGCGTGCCGCGGGTGCCTACTGAGGATGCGTCCCGCAGGACGCGGGCGACAACGGTCTCGCCGCCGGTCTCGATCGTGGCCTCGGGTATAAAGACCTTTCCGGCCTCGAATGCGGCCGGGATCTGGAGGTGGTCGATGCGGCGTCCTGCGAATTCGAGATCGCGCCAATCGGCGTCGATCAGCGTGCGCACAGATAATGGCCCATCCCAGTTGGCCTGCAGCTCGGCCCGCGTCGAAGGGCGCGCGCCAAACTTGAGGGACGAGGTGGCGCTCCTCGCGGGTTCTGGAAGCAGGGGATAGGCCCAGCCCGGGTCACCGGACCATTCGACGACGGCCGAGGCCCGTTTATCGGCAAGGTCGGCTCTGCAGGACAGCGCGATGCTTGTGTCGGGTGCCACGCGGATCTCGAGTTTCGGTATCCTGAGGACGTTTGCCTGGAATGTCGCAACGCCCCGGGCGTCTCGGATGGCGATGTCGCGCCAACGCATGGTCGGGGCCCTGAGGTGGACCTCTGCAAGAAACTGATCGATCGCCTGGGAACCCCTGAAGGAGATGGTCAACTTTATGGGTTTTGCCGAATGGATCTCGGAGGCGAGCTCTTCCGCGCGGCGCCATGTGGGGGCCAACCCGGAAAGGTCGAGGGGTTTCGACGGCCCCGAGCTCGAGCGATGGCGGAACGCGGCCCAGGGGATTCTGCCGGCACCCTCAATGGTGACGTTGAGGAGTCGGGCGCTCAGGGACTCGAGGATGAATTCATCGGGCCCCAGCGAAGCCGAGGCCCGGATGTCCCGGATGACGGCCCGGGTCGACGCATCGAGGCGAGTCTCGACGCTGGTGCCGTAGAAATCGATGGAGTGGAGGAATGGCTGCCTTCGCCACCACGACCACCAGGCGACACCGCACCGGATCCTATCGGCGTGGCAGGTGGTCTCGGCATCGGACAGGGCGCTCCGCCAGACGGCGTCGCGGATGATGAGGCGGCCGGCGGGATCGACGTAGAGCTTCGCATAATCAAAATGCATGCCCCTGCGGCCGAGTTCGTCTCGCAGGCGGGATTGCCAGGCGGGGGGGATTCCCCAGATGCGGAACGCCAGGATCAGCGCCGCGCCGGTTGCGGCGATGATCGCGACGGCACCGATCAGGGTCCGCACGAGGCCCGAGGCGACGGCATGTAAGCGATCATGGTTCAAGGGTGATAAAAAGCTGGCGCTCGCGGACGTGCTGGCAAGGGGTGCTCTGGATCAACGTTTCTTGACCTCGGCGGGTCCTCGTGCCGCGGGGTCTGGTGCGACTGGCTTGTTGGAAGGGGGTTCGGGTGATCGATCCGCCTCCGAGATGGGATGGGTGAGGAGGGAGGCCTCTGGGCGGGCCAGTTCGAAGAAGAGGTCTGGGGCACCGCCGCCCTCGGCCCATCCGATCCAGCGGTCATCCTCGTGCCAGACTCGGAGGATGGCACCGCCCTCGATCGTAAAGGTCGCCACCGGGGCGTCCATTTTTCCGGCTGGAGTTGGACCGAGCCACGATTTGGCCTCGAGTCTGCCGAGGAGATCGGCGACGGAATTGGCCGATGCCTGATCGATGGTCCCCGGCGGATCGGCGTCCCATCTGGACCGGGTGAGCGATAGCCGGTATTCGCTGGACCCGCGCTTGACGGCGAAAGATCTCACCTGGCCATTGAGGCGCCAGACGGACTTGTTGCGCCATTCCCAGGGTTCCGCCTTGAGCGGGGCGAGATCGCTTTCGGTAATGCCAACCACGAACGGCTCGGGCTCAACAACGCAGTCGCAAATATTCGTTCTCGGGGGTGCCACGATGAGCGTGGCATCGAGACGTCGGCCGCCCGCCACCGGCCTGCCCTCTGCGGGTTCGGAGCCCGCCCGCGTCCAGAGTTCGAGCCGGGCGATCGGCTTGTCGAGGCCGAGGGCGGTGGGATCGGTGACCGCATCCGCCGTGAAGCGCAAGACCTGCAGGTCGCAGCAGCGCTCCACAAAGCGAGCGACCGCCTCGTTGTTGGCCGGGGACATCTCCAGTTCGCCGGGGGGCACGATCTTCCAGGCGCCGCCCTCGCGGACCGCCTCCATCCTGACATCGCCGCGCGTCAGGACGACCCGTTCCACCGCATCCGCTTCGACCGGGATCAGTCGCCTGTCCCTCAGATCCTCGGCGGTTGCAGAGAGCACGCCGAGCAGGTTCGTCGAGACCGAGACGATCGAAGATGACTCCGGTCGTCTCGCGAACGTGGCGCCCGGCCGCTCGGGGTCGGCGGAGCCGAATTGCACCTCCGCGTCGTCGCCATCTCGAACCTCGAGGTGGACGGAGACCGGTGGTTCCTTGAGACCAAAATCCTGCAGGCGGCTGTCATCGTCGGAGACGAAGCGCTCGATCCGCGCGCGGCCGAGGGCGGCCAGGATCGCCCGGACGCGTGGGGCGGAGGCGCGGGCGCTCAGCGGGCTCTTCAGGAGCCAGCGGTCGCCGCGGTGCTCCAGGCGGACTTTGGACGATGGGTTTGCGAGGCGGATTTCCTCGACGCGCTCGGGCTCGAAATCCACGAGCCTGCGGCTGCGCCAATCGGATGCGGGGCGCGACAGCAGGTCGAGGATGCCGGCCCCGATCGCATAGACGCGCCGGACGTTCTTTTGGGTCTGCGCGTAGACGCTGGCGCCCATCGGGGCGCGGGCGCCGAGGCGGAGTTCGATCTCTTCGCCGTCCCAGCGGGCCCGCAGCACGACGGCGGGCGGTGTCAGGCCATAGGCCTCGAGCCCTTTCTCCGTATCGGGGGCATCGAATTGGCGGGCGAACTCGAGGTTGCGGAGTTCGCGGACCAGCGCATCCACGGCCTCGCCGTCGGCGGTGAGTTCAACGGGTTCGGCGATGCGCCAGCGCCCGTCGGTTTTCTTGAGCAAGATGCGGTCGTGGGGGTTCTTTATCGAGATCCAGGCGATCTCTCCGGCCGGGATCTTGTAGAGGCTGGCGGCGTGCTTGTGCGCCTCGTCCGTGGAACTCCAGTCCCTTTCGAACACGAGGATGAAGGCGACCAGCAGGGCGCACAGGAGGGCGAGGAGAATGGGTGTCGCTCGATTCATCTCATTGTCTGGTGCATTCCTTAGGAGCGCCGTTGGAACCAGGCGGCGGCGCCGACAAACAGGATGCTCGCCGGGATGACCACGCCCACCAACAGCCCGAGGGTGGCCAATTGCGCGACTGACAGGGAGTAGCTGTTTCGCCTGGGCTGTTTGGGCGCGATGCCGATGAGTTGATCCTGCCGGACCATCCAATTTATCGCATTGCGGGCGAGATCGGCGGCGAGGGGCGAGCGGAGAAGGCCGTCGTTGGTGAAGATGCCGGAGCATCCGACGGCGACCAGTCGGGCCCCGGCGAGATCGACGTTCTCGTTGCCCACCCTGCCGCTGTCCACGGCGATGGCCATGCAGAGGGGACCCCGGTGATCGCGCCCCTCGTCGAATCTGGCGGTCTCCGACAACCCTTCGGTCTCGCCCCACGCGGAGCTGGGCGAGAAGACCAGCTCGGTGATGCGGGTGCCCTCCTTGCCCGATGTCGGCGCGCGGACAAACGAGAGGGTGTTATGGAAGAGAAGGTTGATTTTCTTGAACCGCGAGACGATGGGGTGATTGCCGTACGTTTCCGCGGGGATGGTTTGCACCAGCACGGGGACACCGGCCACGCGGGCGGGCCAGACCACCACTTCATCTCTGGCGATGACGCCCATCCGCTCGAGGAGGTTTCCGAGGCCATGGGGCTTGCCCGGATCGAGCATGAGGAGGAGATTGCCGCCCCTCCCGATGTACCCGTTGAGGAGCTCGAGTTCCTGGGGTTGGAAAGGGGAGACGGGGCCGGCGACCACCACGGCGTCGGCGTCCTGCGGCAACTGGGGTTGCATCAGCAGGTTGATGGTGCCGACGTCGGCGTTGTCCCGGCCTATTCGGTCGCGGAGGTCCGACAGTCCCCGTTCCTCCTTGGAGGCGGGATCGCCCTCGCCATGGCCCTGGGTGAAGTAGACTTTCTTGCGCTTTCCCGAGATGAGGGAGGCGATGGCGGAAGTGACGCGGTCCTCGGTGTTGAATGCGCCGATGCGATCGCCGAAGGGCGGCCCCTTGTCGATCTCGAACAGGTCGGTTGCCGGGATCACCCGGTGATTGCCACCGGCCCGGACAATGACGACATCGTCCTGGGACGCCAGCTGGTACTCGGTGGCGAGCGCCTCGGCCCTCGCGCGCTCGATGAAGCGATCGACGACCTCGAGGCGGACCCGCCCCGAACCCTCGTCCCGGTACCTCTCCAGCAGGCCCTTCACCTCCGTATAGCCAACGCTGTCGCCGCTGAAGAGCATGAAGATGCGCACCGGTGATTCGAGGGAGTTCAGGAGGTTCCTGGTCTTGTCCGAGAGGGTGAAGGTGCCGGTTGCCGACAGGTCAAACGTCTTGTAGTGCCGGTACGAAAGGTAGTTCACCAGGCCCGCCAGGAGACACCCCAGGATGATCGAGACGGTGACGTTGCTCCCAATCGCCGTCCTCGACGGGCCCCTCGCCAGCGCCTTTTTCTTTTGCGGCATGGTCTCAGGTCCTCCAGCGGCGACTTTCCAAAACGCATTTCGTGGCGAACAGCATCAGCGCGGTTAGGGAAAGGTAGAAGACCGGGACTTTTGTGGTGACGAGGCCCCGTGAGAATTTCTCCATGTGGTCGAAGACAGAGATATGGTACAGGACCTCGCGGAACGGGCCCGGGATATCCAGGAAGATGAAAAGGCCCGCAAAAAAGAAAAGGACCGTCATCGAGAAGGAGAGGATGGCGGCGATGATCTGGTTGCGGGTGAGGGCGGATGCGAGCAGCCCGAAGGAGGCAAAGAGCAATCCCATGAGCAAGACCATGAGGTAGCTGCACCACGTCGGCCCCGCGGCGAGCGGCACGTTCGAGAGGGAAACGAGCCGGAAGGTGGGCAGAAACAGCAGTGTTGGCAACCAGATGGCAGCGTAGAGGGTGAGCACGGCAAAGTACTTGGCGAGCACGACCTCCCAATCGCGGACGGGCGCCGTCATGAGGCCCTCGAAGGTCCCCTGGGCGTATTCCTCGGCGAAGATCCGCATGGTCAGCACGGGCATCACGACGACCTGCGCGAACCAGATGGGGAACCCGTTGAAGAAAAACTCGGTGACGGTCCATTGGCTGGCCTCGTGGTTGAGTATATGGACCGAGACGTAGAACGCCCAGCCGGCGACCACCAGGAAGCAGAAGCCGACGACATAGGCGATGGGCGACACGAACAGCGAGAGGATCTCGCGCCGGTATTGGATGGCCGTGGTGCGGATGCTCATGTGCGGTCCTCGTGGGTCAGTTCCACGAATACGTCTTCCAGGGTGGCGCGGTGCCGGGTGAGTTCGCGGAGCGGCCATCCCTTGGCGGCGATGGCCGCATGGACGGCCTCGCGGAGATCTTCGCCACGTTTTGAGAAGATCTCCGCGACGCTCCAGCCAGCCTCGTCCCTGATCGTGACCTCTTCTATCTGGGCCAAGGTTTTCAGCGCGGCGGAAAGCTCTTCGGCGGGGGCCCTGACGACGGCGCGGACGGCGCCGCCGTTGTGGAGTTTCCGGGTGAGGTTCTCGGGAGAATCCGATGCCTCGATCCGGCCCTTGTTGATTATGAGGACCCGGCTGCAGGTCATCTCGACTTCCGGGAGGATGTGGGTGGACAGGAGGATCGTGTGGCGGCGGCCGAGGGATCGGATGAGCTCGCGGACCTGGCGGATCTGGTTGGGGTCCAGGCCGATGGTCGGTTCGTCGAGGATGAGCAATTCCGGGTCATGGACCATGGAGTCGGCGAGGCCTACCCTTTGGCGGAAGCCCTTGGACAGGGTGCCGATGATTTTGCCGGCGACGTCCTCGAGCCCGCAGAGCTCGCAGACTTCCGAGACGCGCTGTCGCACGGCGGTGCCGCGCACGCCCTTGAGCTGGGCCCTGTAGGCGAGGAATTCGCGGACGCGCAACTCGGGGTAAAGGGGGACGACCTCGGGCATGTAGCCTATGCGGCGACGGACATCGAGGGAGTGGGAGAAGACGTCGAAACCGGCGATGCGGACGCGGCCGGATGTCGGGGGCATATAGCCGGCGAGGATGCGCATCGTGGTGGTCTTGCCCGCGCCGTTGGGGCCGAGAAAGCCGACGATCTCCCCTTTCCGGACATGAAAGGAGATGCCGCGGAGCGCGTGGACGCCCGCGAAACGCTTGACGAGATCTTCGGCCACGATCATCGCAACTCCGATCAGATCAAACAGTTTTCGCCCGTGTCAAGGCGGATCGGGTCGGCCTTGGCGGAGGTTTCGCGTGCGATCCCCGTGGTGGCCGACATTTCGTCGGGCGGGGGGAGGTCTCATGGGCCGATCGTGTTGCAGACATGTTCTTGCTCTTGGGGGCGAATGCAGTTACATGATGCCCTAGGGTTTTGGAACGGGAAACACAATTCACCCGTGCCTTGAGGGAGCCCGTGGCGAAGGGAACGGGCTTTGGCGAGGCGGCGTTGCAACGGCTTTGGTTTGAACATGCTCTGCCGAGGCATGTGGTTACCTCTGACGGGCAGCGGGCCGAGATCGTTCAAACGGGTTGGTGGAACCGGGAGGGGGGACCGGATTTTCAAGATGCGGCCGTTCGATTCGGTGGGCGGGTGCTGCGGTCCGGGGACATCGAGCTTCATCTGGATGCGGCGGATTGGGAGCGACATGGGCACCACCGGGATCCGGCGTACAACGGGACCGTCCTGCACGTGGCGCTGATGGGGGGCGCGCCGGCGCGGCTCGAGGGCGGTGGGCTGATCCCGACCGTGGAGCTCGGGCCCCAGCTGCCGGAATCTATCGAGGCTATGCTGGAGCAATTGGGCCCGCGACCGTGGGAGGGGATGGATCGGTCGGCGCATGCCGGTGCATGCGCGTCGGCGCTCGCGGGGGCCGATGGAACGGCGGTACGGGGCCTATTGATCGAGGCGGGCCGCCATCGGTTATGGCTGAAGGCGGGCCGGGTGGCGCGGCAGTGGCGTCGCGACGGTTTGATGCAGACGCTCTGGGAATCGCTGGCCGAGGGGCTTGGCTACAGCGAGAACCAGATACCTTTCAGGCTCCTGGCCCGCAAGGCGCCGGCCCGATTTGTTGGGCGTCTGTCGCCGGTGGATCGCGAGGCGAGGTTGTTCGGCCTGGCGGGGTTTCTGCCGAAGGTGGAGGTGGCCACATGGGGCGGCGACGGGCGCGATCACGCGGTGGAGCTGTGGCGGCATTGGTGGTCCGTGGCCGGTGCGCCGGATGTGCGACCGGTGCCCGCGCGCTTGTGGGGCAGGGGACGCTGCCGTCCCGCCAATCACCCCCATCGACGGGTCGCCGCACTCGCCGCCGCCGGCGGCGCGCTAAGCAGGTTGCTCGCCGCGCTGCGGAAGAAGGACCTCGCTGCGTTCGCATCAGTCCTTTCGGGTTTGCGCCACGGGTACTTCGAGTGCCACGCCGCATTGGGATCGCGGCCGGCCCCGGCGAGACTGGCCCTGGTCGGGGAATCGCGGATCCTGGATCTGCTCGTTAACGTCGCGGCGCCCTGGATCTTGGCCTCGGGCGCGGATTCCATGACATGGACCGAAGGAATTGCTGTCTCGCAATCGAACCGGGTGCTCCGGATCGCCGCCGAGCGATTGTTCGGCGGGGCAGCGCGCGCTTTCCGGCCGAGGTGCGCGCTGGAACAGCAGGGCCTCCTCCACATCTATCACAGTTTTTGTGCGACGGACGCCACCGATTGCGGGGCCTGCCCCTTGCCGGGCATCACCGCCAAGTGGCTGGCGGGCCCGATCGAGGGGCGCTAGCCAAAAACTTCGGGCACTGTTCGCGGGCGCGGATCGTGCCCCGACCCAGGATCCGGGCCGGGAGGGCTTTGGACTGCGGTGGCAGAGTCCGGCAACCGCCGGACGGCGCCACCGCTTTGGCAGCGCGCGAAGCGCGAGCCGGGGCCATCGGCTTCGGCTCCGCCGGGGGCAAAAGCGGTGTCGCCGCTTCGCTCTGCCACCGCAGTCCATAACGGCCCCGCTCCCAGCAGTTTTACCCTGAATAATCCGGCGCGTGGACGGCTCTGGCCGGCGCCGGCCCCCTCGCGCCGGGGGCGGCGCTGACCTGAAACTTCATGCCGCGCCCAAGACCGTGGGGCGGACGTTTCCACATGAATGATGCGGCGCATTCTTGATCAGGTCGGCCCCACCGCGCGCCGGCGGCGGGGGTAGCTCGAAAACTCAGACACCGAATCGTAGAAGCCTGCTTGCAGGCGATTCGAATCGCGCGCAAGCGCGCTCCTACGTCCCATTATCACCCCGGGTGGTGACCCGAATGCCCGCCGTCGCGCGGGCGACCGGGGCATGATGTCCGATTCGAACATGCCGCCTACCGCAGATTTTGGGCGCTCGCGCGTTGGGCTACTCCGCGACTGGGCGGGATCGCTCAGGGGCCCTCGTCGGCATCTTCACCGCGGCGGGCCATGAGGGATTTGCGCGGCCCAAATAGCGCCGTGCCGATGCGGATGATCGTGCTGCCTTCCTCGACGGCCACCTCGAAGTCGTCACTCATCCCCATGGACAGTTCTGGCAGCACCAATCCGGTCCGGGTCGTCACATCGTCCCGCAACTCTCGCAATCGCGCGAAATAGGGCCGGGCCGCCCCCGGATCCTCGGAGAAAGGCGCCATCGTCATCAGGCCCGTCAGGCGCAGGCGGCCAAGCCGGTTGGCGGCCACTATCAGGTCGGGCAGGTCCCCGGGCGTCGCGCCAAATTTGCTGCGCTCGCCCGATACATTCACCTCGATCATGACCTCCAGGGAGCGGCCACACCGTTCCGCCTCCCGGTCCAGCATCTCGGCGATGCCTATGGAATCGATGGTCTCCACGCAGGAGAACAGCGCCGCGGCATGGCGGGCCTTATTGCTCTGCAGGTGACCGATGAAGTGCCACTTTGCTCCGGACGGGCACAGAGGTATTTTCGCCCGCGCTTCCTGGACCTTGTTCTCGCCGAACAGATCCAGGCCCATGCGGACCGCCTCCGCCACCTCTTCTGGAAGGCGAGTCTTGGTGACGCCCAGCAGGCGAACCGTGGCGGGGTCGCGCCCCGAGCGCCTTGCGGCAACCGCGATCCGCTCCGTCAGCCGTGCCAGGCGCTCTGCAAAGCCATCCATAAATAAGCGTTTTTCGTGTTGACTGTGCAATTAGGCTATCTTATGTAAAAGGGGATGCAAGTTGAAAGCTTCAAGGTTTTCAGGGATCTGGTCGAGACGCAGAGTTTCAGCAAGGCGGCGCAGCTCAATGCCGTGACGCAGTCTGCGGTCTCGCAGCAGGTGCGGGCGATGGAGGAGCGGTTCGGAATCCCCCTCATCGAGCGGACGAGCAAAAAGTTCGGCCTGACCCGCGAGGGGCAGATGCTCTACCAGACCAGCAGGCACATGATCCAGCTCTACGAGGGGCTGCAGCACCAGTTTCAGGAACTGCGGGGGGTGATCTCGGGGACGATCCGAGTGGCGACGGTCTACAGCATCGGATTGCACGAATTGCCGCCGTACCTCAAGGCATTCCTGAAGGAGTATCCGCAGGTCAATGTCCACGTCGAATATCGGCGCAGCAACCAGGTCTATGAGGATATCCTTCAGGGCACCGTGGACATCGGTCTGGTGGCCTTTCCAGCGCAGCGCAAGAACATCAAGATGGAACCCTTCCGCAAGGACAAGCTGGTCCTGATCTGCTCGCCGGATAACCCGCTGGGCAAGGGTGTCGGCGTGCGCATGTCGGAGGTGGCCAAGGCGAAGTTCATTGCGTTCGAGTCGGACATCCCGACGCGGCGTGCGGTCGACCGGATATTTCGGGAGCGGGGCCTGGAGGTGAAGCCCGTGATGGAGTTCGACAACGTCGAGACGGTCAAGCGTGCGGTGGAGATCGACGCCGGCGTCTCGATCGTGCCCCGGACGACCGTCGAACAGGAACTCCGCAATGGGACGCTGAAGGTCATCGAGATGTCCGGCGGCGATTTCCATCGGCCCCTGGGCATCCTCTACCGGAATGGGCGGATCCTGTCCCCGGCGCTGAAGAAGTTCCTCGAGACCCTGCGCAAGAAGCAGGAAGCCGCGTCCTGACCAACTCCGGGGCGTGCGCGCCCGGGACGTCAGAGTTGGCCCTGGTTTTCTACTCGGTCTCGATGCGGATGCGCTCCCATTCCGCGGCGGTCATGGGTGGGGCGGGGGCGTTTTCGAGGAAGAGGCAGGCCTTGCGGCAGGACTCGGTGCAGGCGCCGCAGAGGATGCATTTGCGGCGGTCGATCATCCAGCGCTTCTCCTTGCGGTTGACAACGATCGCGTCGGTGGGACAGACCTTTGCGCACAGGTTACAGAAGACGCAGGTATCCTCGGCGAAGCGGACGTGGCCGCGGGTGGCGGCGAATGGCTCTCGCCGGGTGAAGGGGTATCGTCGCGTCGCCGGGGTGCCCACGGCGCTCCTTGCGACGAGTTTTGATATGCTCCAGTTGGCCATCGGCGTGGTTCTCCGTGTGGTTTAGCGCTCCGCGCAACTGATGCAGGGGTCGATCGTCAGGACGATGACCGGGACGTCGGCGAACTCGCAGCCTTTGAGCATGTGGATGAGCGCGGGGATATTGGCGAAGGTGGGCGTGCGGACGCGGAAACGCCCGAGGTTCTTCTTGCCGTCGCCCTTGACGTAGTAGCCGACCTCACCGCGGGGCTGCTCCAGGCGCGACATGTACTCGCCATTCGGATTGCCCTTCACGGGCACCTCGATGGCGCCGGCCGGCATTTTGTCGATAGCCTGCCGCAGGAGGTCGAAGGACTGGTGGATCTCGCGGATGCGGACGCTGCAGCGCGCCTGGCAATCACCGGCGGTTTCCACGACGGGCTCGAACTCGAGTTGGGGGTAGGCGGCGTAGCCCAGCTTACGGGCGTCAAAATCGATGCCGCTGCCCCGCGCGGTAGGGCCGACGGCGCCGAGCGCGTGGGCGTCCTCGCGACTGAGGGCGCCGAGACCGCGAAGGCGGCGTTTGGCGGTGGGGTCCTGGTCAAAGACGCTGGCGATGTCGCGGAATTCGGTCTCGATGGGATCCAGTTCCCGGCGGATGCGGCGGAGGATGTCGTCGGCGACGTCGCGGCGGATGCCGCCAATCTTGCAGGATCCGAAGATGACGCGACCGCCCGAGGTCTCCTCGATGATGTCGAGGATCTTCTCGCGGACGCGCCAGGAGTGCATGAAGAGGCTCTCGAACCCGAAAGCGTCGGCGATGAGCCCGAGCCAGAGGAGGTGGCTGTGGACGCGAGATAGCTCGGCCCAGAACGTGCGGAGGAAGAGGGCGCGCGCGGGGACCTCGATGCCCATGACGGTCTCGATCGCCTGGCAGTAGCCCATGCCGTGCATGAAGGAGCAGATGCCGCAGACCCGCTCGGCCACCTGGGTCATCTTGTGGAAGTCGTGCTTCTCGCAGAGCTTCTCAAGCCCCCGGTGGACGAAGCCGATCGTCGGGATGGCGTCGACGACCTTCTCGTCCTCGAGGACGAGATCGAGATGGATGGGCTCGGGCAGCACGGGATGCTGCGGCCCGAAGGGCACGATCGTTCGGGGTTTCGTCTGGGTCGGTGCGCTCATGCGGGGGTGGCGTTTGCCGCGAACGGGTTTTTCACGCGGGTTTTCAGGAGGCTGCCGCCAAAATCGATCGCGAGGCCATCGAATGCGACGCCGAAGAGGTCGTGGATCTCGTTCTCGTATAGGAACGCGCAGAGATAGGGGCCGGTGATGCTCGGGAGTCTGGCGCCCTCGCGCGGCACGGTCGCGCGGAAGTTCTGGAGGTCGCGCCCCTTCGCGAAGCTGTAGAGGATCTCGAAGTCCGGTCCCACGGCGGTGGCGCAGATCTGCATGAGGCGCCATCCGCTGGCGCGCATCGCAGCGGCGCGGGCGGGCATCTCGGACGGGCCGACGGGCTCGATGGATTGCACCGTTGTCATGCGGCCTCCCTGGCAGCGGCGGTCGCGGTGCGCCGTCGTCCGCGCATGGCATCGGCCTTTTGCTGGAGGATCTCGACCGCCTTGATCACGCCATCGATGATCGATTCGGGTCGTGCCGCACAACCCGGGACATAGAGGTCAACGGGCACGGCGGCCGCGGCTCCCCCGTGCACGTTGTAGCACTGGGCGAAGATGCCGCCGCTCAGCGCGCAGATGCCGACGCCGACGACGACCTTGGGGTCGGGCATCTGGGCGTAGAGGCTTCGGATGACCTCGAGGTTCTGATCGTTCACGGAGCCGGTGACCAAAAGGACATCGGCGTGCTTCGGATTGCCGGTGTTGATGATGCCAAAGCGCTCGAGGTCATACATCGGTGTGAGGGCCGCCAGCACCTCGATGTCGCAGCCGTTGCAACTCGAGCAGTTGTAGTGGAGCAGCCAGGGGGATTTCTTGAAGAGGGACATATCAGTTTGTCCGGCAAGGGCTCATCGGATCAGGTCCAGGATCGCGAGGTTCGCGAGTCCGAGTGCGGCGCCGGTCCACCAGGAGAGTTTGACGGTGTGCTGCCAGCGGAGGCGCGCGTGGGTGTTATCGACAAAGACCTCGAGCAGGTAGGTGGCGATCGCGAGGGCGATGCCGAGTGCGGGGTGCAGCGGCACGAAAAAGAGGCACACGAAACCCAGGAGAAGCACGTTCTCGTACCAGTGCGCGACCTCGATCAGCGCGAGGTCCGGGCCGGAGTAATCGGTCGTGATGCCTTTGACGACTTCCTGATGACCGTGGTGCGAGGTGGATAGATCGAAGGGCGACTTGCGCAGCTTGATCGTCAGGATGAATAGGAAGCCGAGGAAGACGCCGGGCAACTCCACGAGCGGCGGGCGGTCGGAGCCAAGGATGTCGCGGACCAGGAAGCTGCCGGTGGACTGGTACAGGCCGAGGACGGCGATGAGCAGCATGGGCTCGTAGGCCATCATCTGGAGCAGTTCGCGCTCTGCGCCGATATGGCTGTAGGGGGTGTTGGCGGAGAACGCGCCGAGGGCCAAGAACACGCCGGCGACCGCGAGGGCGAAGACGGTGAGCAGGAGGTCGCCGCCCGAGAAGAATAGCGCCCCGGCCACGAGCAGGAAGGCCAGGAAGCCCCAGAGGTAAAAGGGCTGGAATGGGTTGACGACGAGGCGGCTCTTCTGGAACAGCTTGCCGACGTCGTAGAACGGTTGGAGCAGGGGCGGCCCTATCCGGCCCTGCATGCGGGCGGTGACGATGCGATCCGCGCCCGCGAGGAGGCCTCCGGCGAAGGGTGCCCCGATGAGGAAAAGCAATGCGCCACCGACGCCGGTCATATCCATGACACCACCACCATGGCAAAGGCCAGGGCCGCGCAGACGCGGATGCCCCAGCGCATGAGCACGTGCTCGTCGAAGAACGAAGAGAGATAGTAGTTCCGCATGTCGACCTCGTGGACCTTCCCCATCGCCCCCCGGAAGGCCGCCCCGCGTTCGACGCCGATGCCCGCGAGATAACCCTCGGCCCGGACGGCCGGCACGGGCAAGACAACGTAGAGCAGGGGGAGCAGAAAGAGCACCAGGAGCATGCCGACCATCACCGCCGTGCCGCCTGTGGCCAGCCCCGGGGTGGCGCCGTAGGCGTGGCGTACGCAGGGCTCCACGAACCAGCGCGCCGCCCATGGGAAGAACACGCATGCGCCAAGCGTGCCCAGGGCGAGAGTCCCGAGGGCAACCCACTTGTCGAGGCTGATGGGACCCACGACATCGGAGGGCCTGTGCGGTATCGACACGATCTTGCCCATCCATTTGGCCCAGAAGAAGAGGGTGGGGGCGCTGCCGAAGGCCAGCAGGCCCGCGAGCAGGACGTTGCTGTCCATCAGCGCCTTCAGGGCGGCGTACTTGCTGATGAGCATGCCGAAGGGGGCGAGGAACATGCCACAGATGCCGATGATCATGATCGCGCCGAGCGCCGGGCGCGTCGTGATCAGACCCTCCATGAGCTCGATGTTGCGGCTCCCGATGCGGTGCTCGATGGGGCCGACGCCGAGGAAGAGGAGGGCTTTGGCGACGGCGTGGAAGATGATGAGGAGCACGGCGGCCCAGACCGTTTCGGGCGTGCCCACGCCGGCGCACATCCCGACGAGCCCCAAGTTGGCGACGGTCGAGCAGCCCAGCACGCGCTTGGCGTTATTCTGGCTGACGGCGACCAGCGATGTGACGAGGAACGTGATGCCGCCCACGAGCGCCAGCAGCAGGCCCTCCGTCGTGCCACGAAAGACTGGGGCGAACTTCACCAGCACGAACACCCCCGCCTTGACCATCGTGCTGGAATGCAGCAGCGCGGAGACAGGAGTCGGTGCGACCATCGCGCTCAGCAGCCAGCGGGAGAAGGGCAACTGCGCCGCCTTGGCCAACCCCGCAAAGGCGATGCCCGCCGCGGGCACCATGGCCAGCGCGGGACCCGCGGCTATCAGACGATCGACGTCCAGCGTCGGTTCACCGGCGAAATACGCCTCGAAGCCGATGGCCATCAGGAACCCGATGCCCCCGAGCAGGTTCAGGCCCAAGGCGTGGAACGAGCTGAACTTCGCCTCCTCCGTCCGCGCGTACCCGATCAGCACGAAAGAACAGACCGTCGTGACCTCCCAGAAAAAGAAAAGCCACGAGAGGCTATTCGAGAAGACGATGCCGAACATCGCCGAGAGAAATACGAAGACCGTGAAAAAGAACCGCCGCCGGCGCACCGGGATCTCGGGGTGGTGGTTGTGATATTCGGTCATGTACCCGATCGAGTACACCGCCGTGAGGCTCCCAATGATGCCGATGATGAGCGCCATGATCACCGAGAAGTGATCCGCGTACAGAGGCCGATCCACATGGGGCAGTTGGCCGCCAAACTCCAGACCCACCATGGCCAGCAACTGGACCACGACCAGGGCGGGGATCCAGAGCCGTCGCGGCGGCAGCCCTCGACAACGATACAGGAGATATGCCGCGATCAGAATCTCCAGCCCGAACATCGTCGCGTCGATCGTGCCCGCCTCCAAATGGAAGTATTCGGGACCGCCCACGAGGCATCGCCAGGCGAGCCAAATCGAGGTGGCCGCCATGATCGCGGCCGACGAGCGGGCGACGATCTTCCGTGTGGTGAAGTGGGGGATCAGGACGATGAGGCCAGCCGGCAACAGCGGAAATAGTATCAGGAACAGCAGCAACTCCATCGTCTTGTGTCCAGAAATGTGGCCATCGGGGGCTCGTTTGCGTTTCTACAGGGCTCCGATGCTAGGGCATTGCTGCACCCGGCGCAATCAAAATAGTAGAGTTTCTTCACAAAATACTACTCATGTAACACATTTTCTTACAGATCGTTGTGGTGCCAAATGGAACGGGCAATCTCGGGGCGGGGGCCCGTTGATTGCAATTTGGCAAGGTGGTTGGGCCGACAGAGTTGGGGTGGGTTAGCAGCCCGTTGAAAAACGTTATGGATTCCGCTGATGGCGTGCGTGGCCCGATTCAGGCGGGACGGCCCGAGGCCTCGCGGGCCGGGTTGGCCCGGGCGTTGCGCGGCTGGTGGATCGCGGACGCCGGGGCCGGCGTCCCTCCCATTCCCAAATCGGCTGTTGTGTGGGTTTTTCAACGGGCGGATAGCCCGCTCCCTTGCGCGCCCCTCAGACACATCGGGCGCGATTCGCGTCTCTGGAGTCGCGAGTCAAAATCGGAGAATGACTTCGCCGGTGCCGCGCACGGTGAGGATGAACGCTCGGTGTGGGGGGTCACCGTGGGAAGCCAGTCCGGTGCGGTCGCCGGTCCAGTCGAAGGAGGACGGGGGTTGGGGGATGCCGCAGATGAGTATGGCGTAGGGTGTTTGGGGCCAGCCATCGACGTGGAAGCGGACGGCGCCTGCCTCTTTGTGGGGATTGGAGATCGCGCCGGGGGCGTGGGCGATTGCGCCGCCAGGGAGGCGGGCTGCGGCGTAAAGCCGTCCTTTGCCAAAGGCTTCGGGGAGTCCGGCGCCGACCGTGCCGGGATTGATCGCTGGCCCATCGGAGATCTGGTCGCGGAGCAGGAAGAAGTCTGGGAGCAGGCCCTGGCGCTCGGGATCGGTGAGGGGGAACGTCATTTGCAGTCCGGCGAGGGTGATGCCATTCGCGACATGTCGCCAGAGCTGGGCGTTGTCGGGGTCGATATCGGCGAGGTCCAGCAGGGCGGAGCGATAGACGAGGCCGCACCACTGGACGGGTTGGCCTATCCAGTTGGGTGCGCGCCAGTGGGTGGCGCCGATGACGCCGATGGTGGCGTAGTTGCCGACGGGGCCATCCACGGGCGGGTCGAGATAGACCATGGCGAGTCCGGTCCATGCCCAGTAACGGGCCTGTTCCAGGTACTTGGGTTCTCCCGTGAGGAGGAAGCCGAGCGTGTAGCAGCGGGTGAGGCGGGCGGAACCGAGTATGTCCGGGGTATGGAGCGGCATTTCCCAGGGCTGCGCACCGCGGGGGACGGTACCGGCGTAAAGGGCCGTTTGTTTGTCCAGCAGCCCGAGGGCTTCGCGGACGAGGCTTGGGTCGGTGTTGAGCGTTGCGGTCTCGAGGATGTTCTCCAGGGGCGTGGCGGAGAGGCCGTTGGCGTGATCCTTGCCAAGCGTGCGGGCAAAGTCAGGCTTGTCCGGTGCGGGCCGATAATGATGGATGCCGTCGGCGTCAAATCCCTTGATCATCTGGGTGGCTGCCGCCAGGCGGTGATCCAGATATTCTGAGAGTCTCCCAAATAGCAGGGGGGGCACCGGAGGGCGGACGTGCGAGACACCTTCCGCGTAAACGGTGTTCTTGGGCAAGGCGTCGAGGGTCATTTTCTCGGCGTCGGCGAGTTCGGCGCGCAGGGCGGAATCGGGAGACTGGGCGGCGAGCCAGCGCATGAATGCCGGGGCATCGGCGGCCGGCTGCGGGCGAAAATGATCACCCCAGGCGGCGTGGCGGACGACGCCGCCCTCGCGGATTCTCGAGCGTGCCCATCCGGCCGCGAGCAATCGCACGGCGGCATCGAATCCGCCTTCGAGTTGGGGCAACGGCGGAAGGGCGCGTGACCGGACGTAGTGCTGGATCGCGGGCACGATGGTGGCCCCTTCGCCCCCGAACAGCGTGAATTTCAATCGGCGGACGTGGTTGGCCGGGAGCCGGAAGGAGTCATAGACATTGATGTCGTGCTCGATGCGGCAGGGCCCCACGGGCGGTTCCCAGAGCGCCAGGAGATGCCCCCCCGAATTGAAGATACGGTCTGGCGAATCGAACACGGGGGCGGGGTGATCGCGGCGATCCCAGGCGAGCGCGAGGTATTGGCCGCCGTGCGCAATGGCCATCATCGGGTAACAGAGGCGGAAGTCGTCCGTGATGCGCCGGTTCGCCTGCTCGCCCTCGATTTCGGCCTCGCTGCTCGAGGGCTCGTTTTCGAGGTATTCGACTCCGGGCACCAGCGCCTGCGCCTTATTCGTGCCAAACGTTCCGAGGCCGGGAAAGAGGGTGACCCACGGCAAATGGGAGACATTGCGATCCCGATCGACGGAAAACTCTGTCTCGACCGCGATCGCTCCCTGATCGGGCAGCGAACGGAATCGGCGCATGCATCGCCACGTGGCGCCGCCGGAGTCGCGCAGCATGAGCGAACATTCAAGAGAGCCGTCCGCGAGGCCGCGGCAGGAGGGTTTGGCCGATGTTGCATCGATCCATTCGGGCCGATCGCCGATCATGGCGCCGATCCGTTCGGCCGGGTGCGCGTCGGCGAGGATCGTGCCGTTTATGGTGACGCGGAACGCGCTCCAGATTGTCGGGTGTTGCGATATCGCGATGTCTCCGGCGGCCACTGAGGGGGCATCGGCGGGCCATGCGGGGACGGGTTTTGGTGCCGGCAGCGCGAGGTCCAGAAGCGGGCGCAGCGCCTGGGCATCGATCCAGGCGATGACGCATTCGGCGTCCCCGGGCGGATCGATGCGGAGGCGACTGTGGGCTTCCTGGGGTGGGAGGATGACCTCCGTCTCAAGCCATTCGCCCGCTTTCCGGATCGGCAGTCCCACCTCATTGCCGCCCTTAAACTGCGGGCCGAAAAAGACCTGGCCTCCGGTGGCCTTCGAGCATTTGAGGCGCACGCGCAATTTCACACGCGTGCCCACGGGCATGTCGGGAGCCGGTGGGCCCTCGATCCACGGATCGTGCTCGGCCGCACGGAAAGCGATGCCATCGGGGGTGGCCACGAAATCAGCGACATCGTGATTGCCCTTCCAGCCGTGCGCGTTGCCTCGAAAATCGAAGAGGCGGATCGGAGGGGCGGACTCGCAGGTCAGCGATGCCAGCATGGCGAAGATGGCGAGGGCGAATTTCATCGGGAGTCAAAGGTCAAAACCCGAACGGCAGAACCTCAAGCCAAATCTCAAGCATTCTCTTGATCCTCTGCGCCTTGACTTAGCCCCGCCGTACGCTCCCGGGCCCGAACCGGGCATTGATGGCGTCGGCTGCCTTGGCGAGTTGGGCACGGCGGCGCGCGGCCTCGTCGAATAAATCGGGCTGGAGCCCCTCTGGCTCGAGGGAGGCGACCCCGGTGCCGATGAGGCGGACTGCCTTGCCCGTGCCGCGCTCGCGTTCTGCGAGGGCCCATGCGACGCGGAAGATCTCGCCCTCGTCCTGCGTGGCATGGCCGAGGGTTTTCTGGCGGGTGAGGGTCGTGAAATCGGCGAAGCGGAGCTTGATGTGAACGGTGCGACCGGCGACATGCCTTTTGCGCAATTCGGCGGCGACCTCTGCGGCCTGGTCGAGCATCGTGCGACGGATGAGGGGGACGCTGCGGGTATCGCGATCGAACGTCTCCTCGCTGCTGATGGACTTGCGCTCGTATTCGGTTTCAAGGGGCCGGTCGTCCTCGCCAAAGGCAAGGGCCCGGAGGTCTTCGGCGTAGCCGCCCATGAGGTGGCGGAGGTCACCGGTGAAATCCTGAAGATTGGCGATCGTGAGGATGCCGGCCTCGTGGAGGACCGCCTCGGTTTTGGGGCCGACGCCCCAGATGCGACCGACCGGCAGCGGGCGCAGGACGGCGACCTTGTCTTCCTCCCGGATGATGGTGAGACCATCGGGCTTCTGAAAATCGCTGGCGAGCTTTGCGAGGAATTTGTTGGGAGCCACGCCGATGCTCGCGGTCAGCCTGAGGCGTTCGCGGATGCGGGCCTTGAGGTCTCGCGCGAGCGCGATGGCCGCATCGATGTCTCGGGCGGCCGGGGAGACGTCCAGGAAGGCCTCGTCGATCGAGAGTTGCTCGACCAGGGGCGTGACGTCATGCAGCAGGGCCATGATCTGTTCGGAGGCCGCGCTGTAGCGGGTGAAATCCGGTCGGACATAGATGCCGTGCGGGCAGAGCCTGCCGGCGGTGCGAGACGGCATGGCGGAATGAACGCCGAACTTGCGGGCCTCGTAGCTCGCGGCGCAGACAACCCCGCGCCGGTCCGGGGCGGCGCCGACAATCACGGGCTTGCCTTGCCATTCCGGGTGATCGCGCTGCTCGACCGACGCAAAGAATGCGTCCATGTCCATGTGCAGGATGGCGCGAAATGTCTTCGTCGCCGCCGGACGCGTGCCACCAGATGTCTCTTGTGCCATAACTCGTTGGAGTTCAGACTGTAGCCTAACGCATCTTCCGATCAGCCAGAAGGCCAAACTCCGGCGAAGGATCGTCGGCCTCGATGACCGGAGCGCGGATTTCCCCCTTAACAAATCGGTGGAGATGGGCATCATCACCCGATTGTGTCCAAGTTCGCGTTAGCCAACCCCAAGGAGGAATCCCAAATGAAACCAGATCTATCCCGACGTGATTTCATCAAGAGTTCGGCGGCGGCGAGCGCCGCCATCGGCGCATCGTCGTTCGGCATCCTGTCCGCCGCCCCGGCGGGCAAGACCATCAAGGTGGCCGTGATCGGCTGTGGCGGCCGTGGCACGGGCGCCCTTCAGAACTGCATCGATGCCGGCAAGGCCATCGGCGTCGACGTCCAGCTGGTTGGCGCGGCGGACGCCTTTCAGGACCGGGTTGATTCGGTCGTGCAGAAATTCGGCCTCGATCCGAAGAAAGCCTTCGTGGGATGGGATGCCTACAAGAAGCTTCTGGCATCGACCGAGGCGGAGCTGGTGCTGACGGCGGCACCGCCAGGGTTTCGTCCGGTGCATGTCGAGGCGATCATCAACGCGGGCAAGCACCTGTTCGCGGAGAAGCCGGTGGGCGTTGATGCGCCGGGAATCCGACGGATTATCGCGGCGGGTGAGAAGGCCAAGGAGAAGGGCCTGTCGATCGTGGCGGGAACGCAACGTCGCCACCAGAACGTGTATCTTGAGAATGCGGCGAGGATCGCGAAGGGGGCGATCGGCAAAATCCTCGGGGGCGTGGTCCAGTGGAACGGCCAGATCCCGTGGATCTACAAGCGCAAGGATGGCGAGAGCGACGCCGACTACATGGCGCGCAACTGGCTCAATTTCACGGAACTTTCCGGCGATCATATTGTCGAGCAACATGTCCACAATCTTGACGTGGCCTGTTGGTTGCTCGGCAGGCCGCCGGAGTCGGCACTCGGATTCGGGGGGCGGCACCGCCGCGTCACTGGCAACCAGTACGACTTTTTCAGCATAGATTATGACTTCGGCGACGGGGTCCATATCCACGGTCAGTGCCGTCAGATCGCGGGCTGCGCGAATGCCGTGACCGAGTTCTTCCGCGGCACCGAGGGCGAGGTCATCCCCGGTGGGAAGCTCACGGGCAAGGACGTTTCGGTGCCGGAGTTCAAGGGGCACGACAACCCCTACGTTCAGGAGCACATCGACCTGATCAACAGCATCTTTGACAAGAAGCCGCTCAACGAGGCAAAGCAGGTTGCGGAATCCACCCTGACGGCCATCATGGGGCGCATCTCGGCCTACACCGGCCAGAAAGTACGCTGGGTGGATTTGATGGAGCCGACGGCCAAATCGCCGCTGTACGACATGGTGCTTTCTCCGAACCCGGAGGATTTCGAAAAAGGCACGGTGAAGGCACCTGCCGACGACGTGATCGCGCACCCCGGCAAAGAGGGCGACATCCACCTCAAGGGCGAGGCCAAGCCGCAGAAGGGCAAGAAGAAGCGCAACTGAGATCTTGTCGCAGCGATAGGGGAAGGCCGCCCGCGTGGGCGGCCTTCTTCGTTATGGCGGTGGCGTCTCCGTTTCGACTTGGAGGGGTTCCCCGCAACCGCTAGGGTAAAAATTGGTTTATCCAATCTGGATGGGCACTGAACAACAGGAGTCCGAGCAGGATGATCAGCTGCTGGGGACCCGGCTGGGAGGCTACGAGATCGAGCGCCTCATCGGACGTGGTGCCATGGGCAACGTGTATCGCGCGCGCCAGATCTCGCTGGATCGGGCGGTGGCGATAAAGCTCCTGATCCCTTATCTGGCATCCCAGCCGGAACTCTTGGCGCGCTTTTTCCGCGAGGCCAAGGCGGCGGCATCGATCAGCCACGCCAACCTGGTCCAAGTGTACGACTTTGGAGAGGCCGACGGCACGTATTTTTACGTGATGGAACTCATCGAGGGATTGAGTCTCGGCGAGTACCTGCGGCGCGGAGAGAAGTTCGGGGAATCCGAATGCTTGGGGATCTGCCGGCAGGCGGTGGCCGCGCTGCAGGCGGCGCACAAGTCCGGAATCATCCACAGGGACGTCAAGCCAGACAACCTGATGCTCAGCCAGGTTGGCCAGATCAAGCTCAGCGACCTGGGCTTGGCCAGGGTGATGGATTTTGAAAACGACAAATCCCTGACCATGACGGGAGTGAGCATTGGGACGCCGTTTTACATCTCGCCCGAACAAGTCCGGGGCGAACGGGACATGGACCATCGGACTGATTTCTATGGCTTGGGGGCCACGCTGTTCCATCTGGCGACGGGCCAGGTCCCTTTTGAGGGGGAGACCAGCGCCGTGGTCATGGCCCGGCACATGCACGATCCGATCCCGTGGGCGCGCGACATCAATCCCACCCTAAGCGACGGTTTCTCTGCATTCCTCCACAGGCTGATGGCCAAGTCGCCATCCGAACGCCCTGCCAGTCACGAGGAGATCCTCGCGGAACTCGATCAGTGCGAACTGGGGCAGGCGGCGTCGTCGCCTCGCCCGGGCGGCGGCATTTCGACCAAGGTCGGCACGGATGTGCCGGTGTCCCGTCGTGGGATGGGCTGGCTCTGGCGCGCTGTCGGCGCCGCTGCCGCGGTCGGCGTTTTGGCCGTGGTGGGTCTTGGCGCATGGTTTCTGATTCGTCTGGCGACCCAGCCCTCGTCCCAATCGACGTGGGCGGCCGTGGCCAGGACGACACCGGCGGACACCGCACCGGTCGGGGTCCACCCCCTCACGCTCGACGAGGGCCCCCAGATCAAAGCCATTTTTGAGAATCGCCACAAGATGGCCGCCCAAGATGGTCTGGAGGTGAGGGTGCCATTTGATCCCCGGGGTCTCAAACGCGAGTGGCTGCGCGGCGGCACCGACGATGAACCGGCGCTGAGGGAAGACAACGGCATCTGGCTGCACTGGGATCTCGCGGATTTGCGCAAGGCCTTCGAGAAGCTGCCGGAGGGCATGGGCGCCGGATGGTACAAGACGCTGTTGCCGCAGGTCCTCTTGCAGCGGGCGCAACTGGTCCTGGTATTTCGAGCGATCACCGCCCCCGGGCAATTGGAGGTGTTTTTCAGCTCTGGCAAGCCGACCGTCGACCTGCCCAATGAAGAATCGGTCGTCATCGTGAAAGTTGAGCCGGGGAGGGCACAGGTCGTCAGCCTGAATATCACGGATCGTTTCAAAAGTATCCTGATGGAGCAGACGGAAGGTAGTTGGCTCGTCCGATTCACGCCCAAGGAGGGCCATCGGGGAAGCGCGGTGCTGGCCGAAGTGGCCGCAACGGACCGGTTGCTCGGGCCGAGAATCGAGGTGTTCATGCTCAATCCGCAGAACCGGGAACGCAGTGGCTGGTGGCTATTTCGCCGAGGCCCCGGCGGAACGCGCCCCGATTCACCAAAACGCATGGCGCCGCCTGGGGCAGGGTCGATGAAGCCCCCCAAGGGCGATCAATCTCCTGGCGGTCGCAAGGGCGGCGATGGACGACTGGGCCCCGAAAGGCAGGGAGGGGCTGCGGGGACGACGTCTGGCGGAGAATCGCGTCCGCCCAAGGAGCCAAAGCCTTAGGTTTCGGCTCAGCCCCCGCCGAACAGCCGATAGCCAAGATACCCGAGGCTGCCTAGGGCCAGCAGGAGGGAGAGCAAAACGAGGGCGCCCGCGCCTCCCGCGGACCCCTGGTGACGTCGGCCGTAGGGCGAAGCATTCTTGAAATCTGCCGGGCGGACGCTGCCATGCGCCGCGCCGATATCGAGTCCGGCGGCCACTTCTGGGAGCGGTTGCGCCGCACCGACCGCCTCGGATTCATATGACAATTGGATATTGCCCGCCTGCACGAGGTCGCCCCGGGTGAGTTTGTGCTGACTGATCTTCGCCCCGTTTACGCGCGTGCCGTTCGTGGAGTTCAGGTCCTGAAGCACGAAGTCCTCGCCGTCGAGGGTCAGGACGGCGTGGTGCCCCGAGACGCTGCCATGGTCGATGTGGATATCGTTGTCGGGAAGGCGACCGAGGGATACCTGGGGTTTCAGGAGTTCAAACACACGCCCCTCAAATTCGGGGGATTGCACGATGAGCCGTGGCATGTGGGGTAATTAAGCCGATCCTTCGGCCGCTTCAACACTTTTCCCCGCCGTCAAAGGCCGCGTTCGATGGACTCCGCAAATTGCCGGAAGAAATAGTTGGCGTCATGCGGGCCGGGGGAGGCCTCCGGGTGGTACTGGACCGCGAACGCGCTGCCGTCCCGCAGCCGGAGTCCCTCGCACGTGCCGTCGTTGAGGTTGACGTGAGTGAACTCGACGTTGGCCCCTTTAAGGCTTTCCGGATCGGTGGCAAAGCCATGATTTTGGGAGGTGATGGCGACCGCACCCGTGGTCAGATCTTTGACGGGCTGGTTGCCGCCGCGGTGGCCGAACTTGAGTTTGAATGTTCGGCCGCCGAGAGCGAAGGAGAGTATTTGGTGCCCGAGACAGATGCCGAAAAGGGGTTTCTTGCCCAGCAGGTCCCGGACCGCCTGGTGCGCGTAGGTCAGCACTTCGGGATCGCCCGGGCCGTTTGAAAGGAAGATGCCGTCCGGGTCGTGGGCGAGGGCTTCGGCGGCCGGGGTCGCGGCCGGCAAGACCCGGACCCGGAATCCCTCCTGGCGAAGGCGCCGCAGGATGTTGTGCTTGATGCCAAAGTCGTATGCGACGATCCGATACTTCGCGGGCGGAAGGGGGCGCCTGTAGCCCGCGCTCCGATCGAGGGTCCATTCGGCGCTGAGCCGGTCGTCCGGATCCCAGTCGTAGGCCTGCTTCGTGGAGACATCTTTGACGAGGTCGACTCCGACGTATTGGACCTTGCGCGCGAGATCGACCGCCGCCGCATCGGACAGGTTTTCGGCCGTGAGCACACCGCGCAGGGCGCCATGCACGCGCAGCCGACGGGTCAAGGCGCGCGTGTCGATCCCTTCGATTCCAGGGATGCCGTTGTGCCGCAGATACTCGTCAAGGGTGAGGCGGGAGCGCCAGTTCGACGCGACCGGGGACAATTCTCTCACGACAAAGCCCGCCACCTGAGGCCGATCCGATTCGACATCGAGGTCGTTGATGCCGTAGTTGCCGATCTGCGGGTATGTCATTGCGACGATCTGGCCGCGATAGGAGGGATCGGTGAGGATCTCCTGATAGCCGGTCATCGAGGTGTTGAAACAGACCTCGCCCGTGCCGCGCACCTTGGCACCAAATGGTTTGCCGCGCAGCACGAACCCGTCCTCGAGTGCCAGGATCGCCTCTTTCATGCCCTTTCTGGAACGCGGGGACACTCGCGCATCGCGGCACTTCCCTCAACAAGATTTTGGGCGGGCGGCACGAGAATTGCCGCCGGGGGCGGCTGCGGTCGGCCGGGGAGACCTATTCCGGCGACGACGATCGCGAGCGACGCCAGGGAACTTAGCGGCATCACGATCGCGGCGACGAGGGGATTCATGTGGCCCGAGAGACTGATGGCCACCATGACCAGGTTATACGCTGTGGCAAACCCGATAACGGCGCGGGCGATGCGATCCCGGCGATGCCCCATCTCGATGAGGAGGCGGACGCCGCTCACGCCGCGCCCAAGGTAATAGAAGTCGGCCTTCCGCTCCAACAGGCCGCGGTCGATCACCGGCGTCCCGCAGCATCGGCTGGAGTCGAACGCGAGACTGTCATTCGCGCCGTCGCCCACCATCATCGTGTCATCGGGTCCGTTCTTCCTGATCCATGCCGCCTTGTCCTCGGGCGTCATCTCGCCCTTCCAATCCGAGTCGCCCATGCCAAGGCGGCCGGCCACCGCCCGCAGTCTTTCGGTGCGATCTCCGCTCAGCACGACCAGTCGGTGACCGAGGCTACGCAATACCTCGGCCTCCTCGGCGACATCCTCGCGGATGGATTCGTGAAACCGAAAAGAGGCGACGACCCTTCCGTCGCGAGCGAGGTCGCAGCCAGTGACCGAATCGGTGGTGTCGGATGGGGGCGTCCCGCCCTCTGCCCAGCCCGGCCGACCCAATCGCCACATGACGGATCCCGCCCTCAGGGTGATTCCCTTTCCCGGCGTCTCGTCGATTTCGCCGGCGGCGGCTGTTGGCCTATAGCCGCGGGTGAGCAGTTCGCGGCGCAGGCAATCGCATATGGGATGCCAGCTCTCCGAGGCCATCCTGAGGAGGGCTTCCCTGGCTTCGGGCTCGAGGGCGAGCAGCGGGAGAGTGTCCGAGAGTTGGAGGTTTTCTTCCGTGAGGGTGCCCGTCTTGTCGAAGGCGATCGTGTGGATGCCCCGCAGCCGGGCCCAGATCGCCGAATTCCTGATGAAAACCCCGAAACGGCGGAGGCCCGATACCGCGAGTTCATCGAGCAGTGGCAGCGCGACGCCGGATGCGCACGGGCACGAGACGACAAGGACAGATATGAAGACTTGGAGGCCGATGGTCATGTTGCCGGTCGACCAGCACCACCACGCCATGCCGATCGTGGCCACGATGAGCACGGCCACGGTGTAGCCGCGAATGAATCTCTCAAGCGGCACGTAGCGCACCGCGTCGCGGGGGGTGACCTGAACCAGGGATGCGAGTGCCGAGGATGCCCACGCCTCCATCGCGCGGAGATAGAGGGCGGACGGCCCGACGTTCACGGCTCCCGAAGGGACCACCTGCCCGACTGCGACATTGCGGACGTCGGCTTCCCCGCTGATCCAATCCATCGCCAGTGCCGCCGACTCGGAAACGAGCCGCGAACGCACCGGCACGGGTTCGCCCGGCGAGAGGAGATATTCGAGGTCGGGGGACACGTCGGCTGCCGAGACGGGCGTGCCGTCGGCCAGCCTCAGGTTTGCCAGCGCCGGATTGGAGCTGAGGAGCAGGCGCCGGTTCTCTCCGATGGCCTTTTCCTGCAGCCATCGGCCGAGGAGCATCAGAAACACAAATACCGAGACAAAATCGAAGTAGAGCAGGCTTTCGCGGCCCAAGAACCACGATGCCCATGAGCCGGCGAACGCGGCGATCAGACCCAAGGATATTGGGAGGTCGATGTGAATCACACCTTGGCGCAGGCCGTTCAAACTGCGCGATATGAAGTGGCTGCCGCCCACCGCGAAACTCAGGCAGCTGAACGCCGCCGCAAGCCACCCGAATAGGCCCGCGAATTCGAAGTCCGGACGCATTCCCAGATAGCGGGGCATGGTGAACAGCATCGTGTTGAGCGCGAATGCGCAGCAGAGCCCCAGACGGAGCCCCAGGCCACCCGTCGGGCGCCCGCCCGCCCGCGCCGGACCCAGGAGATAACCGAAGGACTGGAGTTCGCTCGCCAGGGCCTCGGCGTTGAAGCATCCCGGTTGCCATCGGATTCTCGCGAGGCCCAGGGCCGGATGCACGCGCGCCTCGAGAACCCCGGGTGCCCGGCGCATGAGCCGTTCGATCAGCCAGACACAGCCGATGCAGGAGATCCCCTGCACCTCCATTTCGGTCGAGGCCACCGCGCCACCGACCACGCCGGACTCCGCCTTCCTAACCATGTCTTGTACCCAAGACCAATCGCGGCGGCGGAAGACCAGCGGCTTGACGGGGGCGGACCTCTCGCGCCCGCGGAGCTCGTAAAACCTATCCAGGCCCTTGTCCCGGATCAGGTGGAAGACAAACTCGCAACCGGCACAGCAGAACCCGTCATGGTCGCCCGTGGGGCGAAAGGGCGTGCCGCAATGCCTGCACGGCATCTCGCTGGCCCCGCGGGAGGCGGGGGCTGGCGATTCGGATAGCTCGGCGACGGGCACAACCGTATCAATGGCACATCGGGCAAGAACCGCCAGACCCGACCAGCGAAATGTCCGCCGCGGCCCGCAAGGCCAGGACGACCGCGGCCACGAGCGCAAAGCCCTGCCGGATCCATCCCATCACCTTTGGCGAGAACCGCCCCTGCAGCCGCAAAACCTGCGATTGGAAGAATGCAAAGATCAGCGCCGTTCCCAGCGCAAATGCCGCCATCAGCGCCGCGCCCCTGAGAAACGAGCCCGAGAACAGGGCAACGCCGAACACCATGTAAAGAGGACCGCAGGGCAGAAACGGGGTTGCGAGACCGATCGCCCCCGCCATCTTGGCCCCACCCCCGGCCCGGATCCTGATGCGCCCGAAGAATGCCGAAAACACCCTTGGCACCGGGATTCGCTTCTCCAACCCCAGGCCGATGAAGAGGAAAACAACTGCGAAGGCCCATGGCAGCAGTTTGGTGACCGAGCCCGCAAAGAATCCGGCCAGCGATCCGCCCACCATGCCGAGCAGGCCCCCGATCACCGCATACGAAACGAGGCGCGCGGAGTGGTATGAAGCAAGCGATGGCAGGACGCCGGTCGCGCCCGCGCCCCCGCCCCCGAAAACGGCGCAGGTCAACGGACCGCACATCCCGCAGCAGTGGATGCCTGTCAGCAGGCCGGCCACGAGTGCCGTCGCGGGCGTTGTCACTGAACCCAAGTCCATCACGGCATTATAACGCAGGCGCGGGCATCCGGTAAAGCGGCGGGTCGGAGGCGTGTTGGAGGCCCTGGCCGCCATCCACTCGCGCAATGCCGCGGCGGGCCGCGCTGCGGGGCACCACCGGGGCGGAAACTGGGACGTAGGAGCGCGCTTGCGCGCGATTCGGATCGCCTGCAAGCAGGCTCCCACGAGTCTGTGTCTGAATTTTCGAGCTAGTGCTCCGGTGGCGGCGCGTTTGGCGAGACCCTGGCGAGATCCTCTTTGAGGAAGGTGACCACGTCCTTGAACTTCACACGATTGTTCGGATTGAGCGCCATCAGGGTCTCGTGCGCCTCAAGGCTGGTCTGCGCCATCGTCGTGGGCGTGGTTTCAGCGGCGGGGGCGGCCTCGTACGGCATGGCCTGGTCGGTTTTCCGCGTGGTCTTGAGAAGGTGGCCGACCCCAAGGTCGGACAGCAGTTTCACAATGCGATCATTGGGGCGGAAGAGCTCGATAGCGGGCCCACCCTTTCCCCCTGTGCCTCGGCTCAGGTTCATGGCCGAACCGGCGAGTACACCCAGAAACGTGCTGTCCATCTGTGCGCAATCGGCGAGATCGATGGCGAAGTGGCGGAACCCGCGCTTCTGCAGCGCATCGAATGCGGTCTTGAAATGCGTGGCGGTCTCGAAGTTGGCGCGGCCGACGACCTTGATGTGGGCGATGTCGTGGAGCACCGCGACGAGGATGGGTGTGTCATTCATATGAGTGATTTGTGATCGGGATCAGCGATTGGCGTTGGGCCGCGCCACCGCACCAGCACCAGCGTGAGGTCATCGGGCAGGCGGAGGCCACCCCCGAACTCAAGCAGTCTCCGCTCGATCCGCTCTGTCGTCAACCGGCCCTCCGAGCAAAGTTCGTCCCGAATGAAGCTGAGGAGCCTCTCTTCCCCGAACTCGTTGCCCCTGGAGTCGGTCAGCTCGACCGCACCGTCCGTGAAGAGCAACAGCGAGTCTCCCGGGACCAGGTGGATTTCGGCACCCTCGTACGCCGAATCCGACAAGAGCCCGAGGGCGGGACCGCCTCGCTCGAGTTGATCGATCGTGCCGCCCTCGTGGGCGACGACCGCCGCAGGATGGCCCGCGCGCACGTATCGGATCGCGCCGGTGGAGGCATCCAGCACGAGGAACAGCGCGGTGGCGAAGTATCCCTCGGCGCTGATCAATCGATGGAGCCGGGGGTTCAGCGCGGTCATGAATTCTGGGGGCGACGCCAGTTTGCCCCGGCACTCTTCCCAGAGAGATCGAAGGTGCATCGTGAAGAGTGCTGCCGCGGAGCCGTGCCCCATCACGTCAGCCACCATCATGGCGTAGGTATTGTCCCCCAGCCTTTCGACCCGATAGAAATCCCCGCCTATGATTTGCTCGGGCGTGTAACGAACATCAAATTCGACGCGCCCGTCGTCCGGCAGGGGACAGCACAGGATGCCATCCTGTATGATGCGGGCCCGGCGGAGGTCGTCGACGAACTGGGTCAGGTCTCGGAACACCTCGATGCCGCCGACGATTTCGCCCGACGGTTTTTTTATGGGTGCCACTGAGACCTCGACGGGGACCCGACGGCCGTCTTTGTGCCGTGCGCTGACGATGACCGATGTGGTGCTGGTCACGCCCGTCATTATGGATCGGTGGAGGGGGCAGAATTCCTTGCCGCACAGTGCGTGGCCGTCGAGATCGATGTGATTCAGGATGTCGTCAAAACAGGTGCGGCCGACGACCTCCTCGGCCCGCCAGCCGGTGATGCGGGTCGCCGCGCGATTCCAGAAGACGATCTTGCGATCGAGGTCGGTCATGTAGATGCCATCCGCGAGCGAGTCGAGAATCTCCTGCGCCCCGAACTGATTCGGGCGGACCTCGGTTCCCGTGGTCGTCATTGGCGAGCGTTCTATGCGCCGGTGCTGTTGGCATCGCACCGTCCGCTTATTTCAATTTGCTGCCTGTGGTCGGCATGAGTCAAGCCCCGCGAAGAGGAACAAAAGAGATTGCGACCGGTGGGGGACGCGGGGGTAAACTGCCGTTGCGGAACCACTCCGGGCCTGCGGCGCACGACGCAACAGGAACGACAGAAAGGAAATCGGATACGTGAAATTGGCGCATGGACTCACCCGGCGGCAGTTCATCGCGTTGGGGGCCTCGGGGGCTTCCGCGGTGGCATGCGGGGCGGTTCCCGGTGCCCGCACGGTGGGGGAAACCGGGGGCGTGCAGCAGATACCTCTCAAGATAGGCATTCGGGCCGCCAGCATGAAGATGGTGGGGGACATTGGCGTCATCAGGGCCGCCTCGGCCATCCCTGGGCTGATGGGCGTCGAATTGCAGGTAACGGGCGGCGCACTCAACCTGCGCGATCCAGAGACGGTGCTCCGTTACAAGCGGGAGGCTGATCGATGGGGCATGCGCGTCCCGTCCCTCTCGGGCATATGGGACCGGGGGATTCAGATAGGCAGCCCCGATGCGGGAATGAATATCCGGCAATCGATTCGGGCTGCGGAGATGCTCGGGAGCGGTGTGATCCTAGTGGCCTTCTTCAAGGAAAACGCCCCCGACATGGGCAAGGAGGCGTCCTTTGGCCCGATCGTCGCCCTGTTGCAGGCGACGGCGGGAGATGCCGCAGAGGCGGGAGTCATCCTCGGGCTTGAGAACTCCCTGAGCCCAGCCGACAACAAGAAACTCGTCGATCTGGTGGCCCACCCTGCAGTCCAAGTCTATTACGACGTTCACAACATGGCCTACTACGGCTATGGCGATCAGGCGATCCCCGGCATCAGACTGCTCGGCAGGGAGCGCATCTGTGCCGTGCATGTTAAGAACGGCGACAGCTTGATCGAGGAACCCGGCCCCATCGATTGGGCAGAGGCCTTTCGCGCCTTTGGAGAAATTGGATACGAGGGCTGGTTCGTGTATGAGACCAGCCATCAGAATATTGCGGATTGCGTGGAAGATACCCGACGCAACAACGGGTTCCTCCGCGAGCACGCGCGCATGCCCCGCGCTTCGTGATTGATTCTGGTGCCACTGAAGCAACAGACTTCCATGAATCAGATTGGACGCAGCCCCACCTTCCACACCCAAAGGAAAACATGAGAATACAACCCTTCGAGAAGAACTCAAATCCTCGCCTGATGGAACGTCATGGCGAGGAGATGCAGGGAAATGATGGCGCGGCGCCTTCCGGCAAACATTGTGCGGATTTCCGCGACGGGATGGGCAAATCCACAACCCGGCGCGAGTTTCTGGGCAGTGCGGCGGCCATGGCAGCCTGTCTTGCAATTCCGCGGCGCTTGTCGGCAGCCGGATCGAGCAGGCCCAGCTCCGTCTTCAACGGCGTGCGCATCGGGTGCATTACCTACAGCTACCGCAGCGTCGCCACCTCCGCCGAGGATACGCTCAATGCCCTTCTTCGGGATGGACTGAGCGAAGTGGAACTGATGGGCGGGCCGATTCAGGCGTATGCCGGCATTGCCGCTGGGGGTGGCCGTCGCGCCAAAGGCGCTCCCGAGGCGCCGCCGACAAGACCGACCGACGAACAGCGCGCCGCGCAACTGGCCAAGTGCAGGGAGTTGCGGAAAATGTACAATGACGCTGGCGTTAACATCCACATCCACAAGACCGGGTTTGGGTCATCGGATGAGGAGATTGACTTCAATTTCGAGATCGCCAAGGCGCTGGGCTGCATCGGCATCACCACCGAGCGCAACGAAACCCTCGCACAGAAGCTCGCGCCGTTCGCCGACAAGCACAAGATATGGGTCGCCTTCCACAATCATACCAGCAACTACCCGGTGATGGATAAGACCGACCCCATTCTGGCCTATGGCCAATACATTGGCTTCAACCTGGATGTGGGTCACTATTTCGCCGGCACCAAGGGGCTATCTCCTATTCCGGTGATCGAGAAATACCACGATCGCATCGTCAGCCTTCATCTGAAGGACCGGACCGCGGATGGCGGCAACCTGCCCTGGGGACAAGGGAAGACGCCGATCAGGGAGATTCTCCAGTTGATGAGGAAAGAGAAGTGGACGTTCCCGGCCGACATCGAGCTTGAATACAAGATTCCGGAAGGCTCAGACGCCGTGGCGGAAGTGGGCAAGTGCGTTCAGTATTGCAAGGAGGCACTCGCCTGAGGGGTGGCATTGGGTAACGTGGCACGGCTCTCGCCCTGGCGGCGACCTTGAGCTGCGCCCCCCCCGACGACGGCAGGACGGTCGGTCCCGCGGCTTTCAGTCCTCGCTGTACCGCTCGACCCCCGGGGCGGGTCTGCTAAACAGGTTGCATGGTGCGCAAGGTCGAGTGTGGGCCGCTGGCTCCCGGGCGGCCGATGCGGACAGGTCCCGTCGGCGCGACCGCCGGAAGGAAATCCCTGTCCGTTCTTTTCACGTTGCTCGGCGCCGCGCCGATCGTCTGCGCGGCCGAGTATTTTCCGCCCCCCGACAGCGACGGTGGCTGGCGGACGCTGAAGACGGCCGAGGAGATTCGCGCCAAGGCCGGGATGGATCTCTCGCGTCTGGAGGACGCGTACACCATCACGGAGCGCAGCACGGCCAACGGCGGCCTGCTCGTCGTGCGCCACGGCTTTCTCGTGTTCGAGAAATACTTTGGCCGCGCCAGCCGCAAGGCGAATCCCGACATGGCCTCCACCGGCAAGGCGTTCACGAGCATCGCCTGCGGCATCATGCTCAACGAGTTTCGCGCGAAACTTTCGGCGGGCCTCGACACCAAAGTATTTACGCAGAAATACCTGCCCGAGGCGTTCCCGCTCGACGACCCGCGCAAGGCCGACATTTCGCTCGGCCAATTGCTCTGCATGTCGGCGGGTTACTGGGGCGAAGGCCAGACGCCGACCGGCATCGTGCTGGGCAAGGTTGCCCCCCTCAAGCCGGTTAAAGGGCAGGACATCCGCGATCTCGACCAGTCGTCGCTCCACGTGCCGCTGTGGACCAAGCCGGGCGGGGGTTACTCCTATTCGTCGCCGTCACCGCACATCGCGTCCATCGTGCTGCGACACGTCACGGGAATGGAGTTGCAGGATTATATCCGCGAGCGGCTCGCAAAGCCGATGGGTTGGGGCCCGTGGGGTTATTGCCTCCACCGCGGGGATTTCAAGATGCCCCACGCGAACGGCGCGGGCAGCATCGCGCTCCACGCGACCGATGCGCTGCGTTTTGCCTATTGCCTGCTGCACCAGGGCAAGTGGAAGGACCAGCAGCTCGTGCCAGCGGATTACATCAAGCTCTGCCGCTCGCCGTCGCCCTACAATCCGCACGCGCCGTTCAGCCTGCAATTCGAGCACAACGCCGATGGCCACGTGATCGGCGCGCCGCGCGATGCGTTCTTCAAGTCTGGCGCGGGCGGCTTCTGCCTCTACATCGTGCCGTCGCTCGACGTGGTGATCTACAAACTGGGCGGCAAAGACAATCAGTACGATCCGGCGCTGACGGGGATCCCGCAACCCGAGCCAAGTCACGCGCGCGACAACTGGACACCCATCCCGCGCACGCCGTTCGACGAAGGCGGTTTCGGCGGCGACACCCTGTGGCGCGTGCTGCAATTCGTGTGCGCCTCGGTGAAGGATTGATATTTCCCGACGCGCCCTGCGCGAGCCGCTGTTTTCGATCCTCTTGCCTCTCGTCATCCCCGCCCAGCGCCAAACTCTCGCTTTAGGGCCTCCAACTCCTCCCAGCGCGCGTACTGCCGGGCGATGTCGTTCTGGATCTTCTTCATCTCCTCGTGGATGGCCGGGATGCTTTCGGGGAAATCGGTGTACGTTTGGGGGTCGGCCAGTTTTTCCGCGAGCGCGTGCACCGCGGCCTCCAGCCGCTCGATGCGCTGGGGCATCGCGTCGAGTTCCGCCTGCTCGCGGTTGAGAAACTTCCTTGGTTTCGGGGGCCTGCCCTTCGGCGGGGCCGGCTCTGGCTCCGACCCCGCAACCTTTCCGGCAGGTGCCATGGCGATGGGTGCCGCCGCCCTGCGCGACTCCAACTTCTCCCAGTCGGAGTAGCCGCCGGTGACTTCCGTCACGACGCCCTCGGCTTCCAGCACGAGGGTGCTGGTCACCACTTCATCCAGGAATACGCGGTCGTGCGAAACCAGAAGCAACGTCCCGCTGAATTCCACGAGCAAGGCCTCCAACAGCTCCAGCGTTTCGGCGTCGAGGTCATTGGTTGGCTCGTCCAGCACGAGCACATTCGCCGGCTGGAGGAACAGCCGGGCAAGGAGAAGCCTGTTGCGTTCACCCCCGGAAAGCTTCCCGGCCGGCATGCGCGAGCGGTCTGGTGAGAAGAGGAAATCCTGAAGGTAACCGAGGATGTGCATGGAGCGGCCTTGGAACGTGACCATCTCGGCGGAACCGGCCACATTCTGGATGACGGTCTTTTCGTCGTCGATCTGGTCGCGCAACTGGTCGAGGTAGACGACCTGGAGGTTGGTGCCGAGCCTGACCGTGCCGCCCTGGGGTTCGATGCGGCCGAGGAGTATCTGGAGGAGCGTGGTCTTACCGCTGCCATTGGGGCCGATGATGCCGACCTTGTCGCCGCGCCAGATTGTGGTGGAGAAATGCTCCAGCACGGTCCGGGCGGGCCAGGCGAAGGAGACATTGTCGAGTTCGATGACCTTCTGTCCCGAGGCGGGGCCTTCCTGGACTTCGATGCGGGCGGTGCCGATGCGCTCGCGGCGCTGGCGGCGTTCGCGCCGGAGTTGCTCCAGGGCGCGGACGCGGCCTTCGTTTCGGGTGCGCCGGGCCTTCACCCCCTGGCGGATCCAGACTTCCTCCTGGGCCATCTTCTTGTCGAAGAGCGCCCACTGCTTCTCCTCATTTTCCAGCCATGCGGCCTTGCGCACAAGGTAGGTGTCGTAGTCGCAGTCCCAGCTCTGCAGGCGGCCGCGGTCGAGTTCGACAATGCGCGTGGCCAGTTTTCGGAGGAAGGCCCGGTCGTGGGTGACAAAGAAAAGGGTGGTGCGCTGCGCGAGCAGGAATTCCTCCAGCCAGAGGATAGAGGCAAGGTCGAGGTGGTTGGTGGGTTCATCGAGGAGCAGAAGGTCGGGCTGGCCGGCGAGGGCGCGGGCAAGGAGGGTGCGGCGTTTCAGTCCGCCGGAGAGGGATGCAAACTCCGAGAGGGCGGGAAGTTGCATCGCGTCCATGAGCAGGCGGATGCGGTGATCGCTTTCCCACTCCTCTTCGTGGCGGTCGGCGCTGAGGCCGGCGTGGATGACCGCTTCCACGGTTCCCGCCACGTCGCCGGGGACTTCCTGGTCGAGGCGCGTCATGTGGAGGCCCGGGGGCCGGATGATGTCCCCCGAATTGGGAGTTTCTTCGCCGGTGAGAATGCGCATCAGACTGGTTTTTCCCGAGCCGTTCCGGCCCAGGAGACAGACCCGTTCCCCGGCCTGAATCCCGAGATCGACGGCGTCGAGGAGCGGAACGGAGCCGTATTGAAGCGTGATGCCTTTGAGTTGGAGCAGGGCCATGGGTCCGCCAACCTAGGGGAATCGAGGCGTCCGTCACGGGGAAAGCGCCCGTCCCGCGCCGCTTGCAAGGGATCTCGCCTCGCGTGTATCGTGGCCCCGATGCAAGGGGTAAACTGCCTCGCGGTGCTCAGGGCATTGGGCGAGATGAATCGCCTGCGGATCATGCGCCTGCTGCTCAAGGAGCGGCTTGGCGTGGGCACCATTTCCGCCCGGCTCCGGATGTCGCAGTACAACGTGTCCAAGCACCTGCGGATCCTGAAGGAGGCAGGCCTCCTGGACATGGAGAAATCGGGAAAATGCCGGCTCTATGGCGTGACCCCTCGCCTGAAGAGTGAGCTGGCCGCCAACCGGAACGTGCTGGAGCTGAAGTGCTGCACGTTCCGCTTCGACAAGCTTCCGAAATAGCCCCCCATGGCCGGCCGCTAGGGCCTGGCCCCGGCCCGCCCGCTTGGCAAAAGAACCGTTTGACGTGGGTATTCGATATCTGCACGTTTGCGCAAACATGCTATGAAACTGGCGCCATGTGACCTGGCCGGAAAGGCGCGATGCATCATGATCGGCGGTTTTCTCGGGGCGGGCAAGGCCACGGCCGCGGTGGCGATGAAATGGCTTCCCAAGTGGTGGACGGGCGAATTCTTCGGGACGTTCCTGCTCGTATTCTTTGGCTGCGGCAGCGTCTGCGCGGCGGTCACGACCGGCGCGCAGGTCGGGGTTTTTCAGGTTGCGATCGTGTGGGGCCTTGGCATCGCGACCGCCATTTATCTGACGGGCGCATTGAGTGGCGCGCACCTGAACCCGGCGGTGACGGTGAGCATGGCGGTGTGGTCGGACTTTCCCAAGTCGCGCGTGCTGCCCTATATTACCACGCAGATGTTGGGCGCTTTCGCCGGGGCGGCGGTTCTCTACCTGATCTTTGGCGACGCGCTGCGGGCCTACGAGGGGGCGCACGGCATCGTCAGGGGGGCGCAGGGCAGCGAGGCCACCGCGATGGTTTTCGGCGAGTTCTTCCCGTCGCCGGGCGGGGCGCCGCTGACCGAGGCCCTGCGCGCCCGGATGAGCGGGACGTCGGCATTCGTCGCGGAGGCCATCGGGACAGCCGTGCTTCTCCTGGTGATCTTCTGCGCCACCGACGAGCGCAATAGGTCGCGCCCGCAGATCCTGGTCGCCGCGACGATCGGCCTGGCGGTGACGCTGCTGATCTCGCTGCTGGGGCCCCTGACCATGGCCTGTTTCAACCCGGCGCGCGACCTGGCGCCGCGCGTATTCTCGTCGTTGGTTGGCTGGGGCGCGATCCCGTTCGAGGCCAACGGCCACGGCTGGTGGACCGTTTACATCCTTGCGCCGTTGCTCGGGGGACTGCTTGGAGGTGGCATCTACCGGGCGTTCTTCGAGTCGGCCTATCGCGACTGAAGAGTTTCCAGCGAGCATCACCGGACAAATGGGCTTCCAAGGGATCGAGCACCATGGCCACTAAAATCGTCCCCATCATTTTCGTCGGCGGGTTCCTCGGGGCGGGCAAGACCACGCTCCTGTGGGAGGCAGCAAAGCTCCTCATCGCTCGGGGCAAACGGGTCGGTCTGATCACCAATGACCAGGCCCCCGAGCTCGTCGACACCGGATTCCTGAGGCTCCAGGGTGTCAGCGTTGGGGAGGTGGCGGGGAGTTGCTTCTGCTGCGATTTCGCGGGTCTGGTGCGCGAGGCCCAGGACCTCCGGCACTCGGTGCGGGCGGACGCCCTGATCGCCGAGCCCGTGGGAAGCTGCACCGACCTATCCGCCACGATCCTCCAACCGCTCAAGCAGAACTTCCGCGAGGACTTTCGCCTCGCGCCCCTCACCATCTTGGCCGACCCGGTGCGGCTTGCCGCGGTGCTGTCTGACGGGCGCGGGGGGCTCCACCCGAGCGCCGCATACATTTACTGGAAACAGCTTGAGGAGGCAGACCTCATCGCGGTTAACAAGAGCGACCTCATCACCCCCGAGGAAAGGGCGCGGCTCCAGGGGCTCCTGCGGCAGAAGCTACCTGAAACCTGCGCGCGATTCATCTCGGCGGCGCGCGGTGACGGCGTCGAACCATGGCTTGATCGGGTCCTGTCCGGCGTCGATGCCGGGACCCATATCGTGGACGTGGATTACGACATATACGCCGAGGGCGAGGCCGCCCTCGGCTGGCTCAATGGGACCTACGCGCTGAACCGGGCGGGTGGGGCGCCCGCGTGGGACATCTTCGCGGTCGATATCATGGGCCGTCTGGGCCTCGCGCTTGCAGAGGAACGGGCCACTATTGGGCACGTGAAGCTGTTGCTTGAGGCCGGCTCCGATCATCTCGCCGCCAACATGACCCGCTCGGGCGAGGAGCCGTCCGTGCGCGGATCCATAAGGGGTGCGCCGGAGCGGGCCAGGCTCACCATCAACGCGCGGGTCGAGATGCCCCCGGAACGTTTGAGGGAGGTCGTGGGGGCGGCGGTCACGGGGGCGGCCGGCACCGGCATCGTGGTGTCGCCTTTGGAGATGCGGGCCCTGCGGCCGGGGCGCCCAAATCCGACACACCGCTACCGCGATGTGTTCACGCCCCCGGCGGCGCCGCCACCACATCGCGCCCGAGGATGGCGCTGGTGGCTGACGGCGGCTTTGCTGCTTTTCCTCGTGGCCTACGCGGGTGTCATGATCTCGAAAGAGAAGGGGATCCGCAGCACCATCGCCCCGCTCCCTGGCCAACTCGTTGCGGACGGCGTGGTGGTATTCTACTTCCACGGCCATTACCGCTGCGACAGCTGCGACCGCATCGAGCAATTCACCCGAGAGGCCATCGCCGAGAACTTCCGGGCACAGATGGCCAGCGGCGCGGTCGCGTGGCGCAGCGTCAACACAGACATCGCCGGGAACGCGCATTTCACCGAAGAGTACCAGCTCGTCACCCGCACGGTGGTTGTCGTGAGGACGCGCGACGGCACGGTGCGGAGCTGGAAGAAGTTGGATCGCGTGTGGGATCTGCTGGGCGAAGGGGACGGATTCAAGCGGTACATCGCGGACGAGGTCGCCGGATACCTGGGCGGGCGCCAATGACACCGGGTCCAGGCATCGCCGCGGCCACCGCCCTTTGGCTGGGGATCCTCACGACCGCCGGACCTTGCGGCTTGGCGGCCAACGCCGCGGCCCTTCTCTATCTCGCGCAGGCGGCCGGCACGCCCCGCCGTACCCTCGTGGGTGGCGCCTGCTATACCCTCGGTCGCGCCGGGACCTATGCCGCCCTGGGTTCCGCGATCTGCGCCGGCGCGCTCTCCGCTCCCGCCGCGGCCGCCCTTCTTCAGAAGTACGCTAACATGTTACTGGGCCCGGTTCTCATTCTGTCTGGGATGCTGATGGTCGGGCTCCTGAGAATCGACGCGCGGTTCCTGTGCGCCCCCGCGCGCGTATTCGAAAGGCGGGGCGAGGGAAGGGGCATGGCCGCGGCGCTGCTCCTGGGCATCGTCTTCGGGCTCTCACTGTGCCCGCTCGGGGCAGTGCAGTTCTTTAGCATGGTCACCCTCGCCATCAATGTCGGATCGCCCTTTTTCCTCCCCGCGCTCTATGGCATTGGCACGGGGCTGCCGGTGCTTCTGTTCGCCGCGCTCATCGCCGTCGGTCTCCAGAGGGCCGCCAGGGCATCGGGCGCGATGGCTAAGATCGAACGCCATTCTCGCGAGATCACCGGCGCGGTTTTCATCGCCGTCGGGCTGTACCTTTGCGTGAGTCTGATGGCGTCATGATCCGGCCCCCTTCGTGGGCCACCGCGGCCGTCGGCGCCCCCTCAACCCCGTATCCCGAGGGCTGGTTCAGCTTCAAGGCGTCTGGGCATCTGTGATGGCGCGCGTGGCCCGATTCCGACGGGAGGGCCCGCGGCCTCGCGGGCCGGGTCGGCCAGGCCGCCGCGAATCCTGGTGCCTGGTGGGACGCGGACGCCGGGGACGGCGTCCCTCCCAACTGATACTGAGGCGCCATCGTGGAGGTGGTATTACGAGCCGTTCCAAGGCGGCCCGATATCGAGCGCCTTATTTGCGGGGATGTTTGGCAGCGGCGGGACCGGGGCCGGGCGAGAGAGACCGAGCCAGCGGCCAAACCATCCGGCGGTGAGCAATTGAGCCGCGGGCGGGTAACTGTGGCCGCCTGGGAACGAAAACCAACTGAAGCAGTCGCCAGCCTTCAGGCTCTTGAGATAAAGATCGACTCCCTCCGGGGCGTATTCGTTGTTCCGGACATAATAATCCACCGTCTCCTGATAGCCTGTTCGTTCTCTCCTCGCCTGAAGCGGGCTCGGGAGCCCCGAATTCTCAACGTCATGCCATCGATAATAGACATGCAAGGCTGCCATGCATTTGGGGAGAATTTCGTGCTGGCGGAATTCGATCTCGCTGGAAATGATCAGGAGGGGCCGTGGCGCCACCATCATCATCAGACTCTCAAACCCCACCGGGATCTGCAGATCCCTATTCGCGGGCAAAACATATTTGGAGAACTTCGGGATATAGATGACCGGACCGCTGTTTTGGATGAAACCCCAGCGGCGCAAGGTGGCCTCGCCGCGCGAAGGCTTCTCCGGCCCGTCGGCCGTCCAAGGCTCCCAGCTGGAGGGATTGCGGCACCAGGCATTGGCCTTGGGCGGTCCGGCATAGCCCGGCGGGTAGGTCGGGCGATGCCAGTCGAGCACGGCTCCGTTGGAGACCGTAGCGGTGATGCGTTCGTCGAAGGCGGCGGCAAATAGCGCGGTGTGGGCGCCATGCGACCATCCGGTGCACCCAAGCTGGTCATTCAAGTAAGGAAGTGTCCGGAGGAAATCCACCGAGCGCATCACATCCCAGATGTTCTTGCCCATCACCGACCAGGCGTCCTCCGCCATCGGGTCGGGATAACGCTTGTAAAACTGCCGGGTGTCTAGCGGTCTCTGGCCGGGCTCGATCCTCTCTCCGTCGGCGATCAGATCGGGGCTGAGAGTCACGAAGCCCTGTTTGGCCAGGATGAGTGCGCTGGCCCGTCCGCCCGCTTCAAAATCCGCCATTGCCTTGGGATCAGCCGGGTCCGGCAGGTTGTTGTTATAGCGCGGATCAACGCCGACAAGGTCCGGGCGGCCGACGAATCCGATACTGGCCTCCGAAGCAAAGCGGCCGGCGAGTCCGACGGTGCTGCTTTTTCCCGCGCCATAGGTGGTGCTGTGCAGGCAGATAATGGCGGGGGATTTGTGCCCGTGCCTGGCATGGGCCTCCGTCACGCTCTTGGGCACCAGCAGCCAGGCATAGATCCATTTGTCCGACTGCGAACCGCCGCTGGATTCGGCTTCCGAGCGGAACTTCACCTTATGGCGTGTGATATCTGCGCTGTGCGCAGGATCACTGGGGTCGATCGCGGGCGGGTGGGGATGGAGGAGTTCCGAACTTAGGATTTCCGCGTCCAGCGGGGGTTTGCTTGCGGGAAAACGTCCCAGTAGTTTCAGCCATTCCTGCTTGATTTGCGCCCGACGGGTCGGCCATTTGGCTCCGGCATCCACGGCGGGATTGGGCGGCGGCGGCGCATCCGCGTGGGCGGCCAGGGGAGCCAGCATGCCGCCAGCCAAAGCCAGAAGCCCAATGATTTCACAACGGGTCGATTTCATGGTAGCTGTGAGAGATTTGGTGTCATTGGCGCGTTCCCGTTCTGTGGACCAGGGGTGGATTGGCAGGCAGTTTGGGAGTGAAGAGCAGACCCAGTTCAGTTCACAGAGAATTGCTGTTTTGACCCGGAATCGGCAGAGTTGATTTTTGCCAAATCCCCTTGCGATTGTGTGTTGCAACGGGATGAGATTCGGCCCCGGGGCGATTCGAACGCCCGACCTAAGGTTTAGGAAACCTCCGCTCTATCCCCTGAGCTACGGGGCCAAGTCATTTATACGCAATGCGTTGCGTGTGTGTAGGTCATTGAGTTTCAACCCGTGTTGACTGTCTGCCAACACCAAGCAGACATGCGCGCATCTTGGGACATGCGGTCGCCCAAGCTGCGCGCGGTCCGGTACAGGCACTCAAAGAACTTCCGATGGATTATAGAAGGTTGCCGCGAGGGTGGCAAGCGCAAGCGCCTGCTAGGACGCTGAGCGAACTTCAGTTATGGGCGGCTTTGATCGGCGCGACGCTCCCAGTGATGCCTCCATGTTCTTTCGCGCCACTGAACGACTCCCGCAGTTTGAGATACGGGCATTCCCGGAGGCCCCCATTATCATCGCGCTGGTGGATGCCGCCACCCCTGCAGTAGGCCCATTCGCCACACTGGAGGCAGGGACCCTGGTGAAGCCAGCTTCTATTTCTGAACTTCTTGAACTCATTCCGCCATATATCTCCCGGACGCCTGACGAGCAGGTTGCCCTGATGGCTCAAGCTGTGCGGAAGGCTCAAGCAAGCGCCCAACATCCCATCATAATGAATAGTCGCCATGGTCAGGCCGGCAGTACAGATGAAGGGCTCGTCTTGGACGAGCCCCTCGAGTCCTATGCCGTCGCAGGCGCGCCCGCACCACCCATCATCTGTGAAATTGATGGAGAGACGGGTCTTGCCCGCATGGAAGAGCCGCTTCTTCTCCGCGATCCACTGGAGCAAGGAGCCGAGTTCTCCGGCCGATAGGAAATTCATGGGGTCCGCCGGCGCCCGCCCCAGCGGGAGCACCCTTCCGAATTGGGCCTCGCGCACTCCCAATTCCTCGAGCAGCGAAAAGGTCTCGTCCAGCATGGAGAGGTTGTACCGGGTCACCATGGTCCCGGTCTGCAGGCCGCAATAGGGATATCTTTTGACAAAATATTGGATTGCATTGACGACGTCCCCGAAGCACTTGGCGCCCCGTGCGAAATCGTGGTGATTCTCGGGCCCGTCGAACGAAAAGCAGGACCGGGTGAGGCCGGCCTTCACGAGGGCGTCGATCAGCCCCGTATTCTTGCCCATGAGGCAGCCGTTGGTGCTGAGGGAAATGTCAAATCCGAGTTGCGTGGCATAGGCAATGATCTCGCAGATGTCTTTGCGAAGCAGCGGCTCGCCTCCGCTGATGGCCAGGGTGGACAAGGTGTGGGCGGGAAAATCCTCGGTGAACTGCTTGAGCACCTGTTTGATCTGCCCGGTGCTCAGTTCCTTTTCCTTCTTCCACGTCTCCCTTGGGGCCATGCAGTGTCCGCACCTGAGATTGCAATTGCGCGTGCACTCCCAGAAGAGGGAGGAAAGGGGGTGGTTGAGCAGGAGGGAGTCGAGCGTCTTCCTGTGGTCCTCATAGAAGGCATCCAGGAGCAGGCGCACGTTGGTGGGGGGCTGAGGGGTGTGCGCGGGAGATGATTCGGCATGCGGGGGAAAGGGTGGGCATGGTGGAGGGCTCCATGGCGTTGTGCCGGGCCAGCCGATGGGATACGGAGAGCGTTTGAGAAAGCCGCCGGTGCAGGTGGAGGCCGGGAAGCAAAAATATACATGCGGGCCCTGGGGACAGGTGCCGAAGGAGTTGGAGGAGCGTGAGCGGGGGTCGTGCATCGGTACCTCGGAGTGTGGGTGATGGGACCGTCGGGAACCTGAACACAACGTAATGGTGAGGCCGGGGGGGGTCAAGTGGAGCGATGCTCTCTGTTGACAGCAGATTGGCAGAAAAAAAGGGTTCTTGGTGCATCCATGGGCGCAGTCGTTCGCCAATTTGTCTCATGAAATACAGTGCCCGCACTATTCCGACGCGGGCCACTGGTGTTTGTCAGCGTCGCCGACGACACCGGTGGGCGAGGCCGGCGACCGCCGCAAGAGTGGCGAAGGCGAACGCCGGTGGTTCGGGAACCTGAACGTCCGAGGCGATCGGCAGGGCCCATTCTTCGAAGCCGTCGTTGGGGGTGGTCTGCGTGCGGGCCGGGTCGTAGAGGCTGTACGTCCCGAACGCGCTGTAGAGGTAGATGTGGTCGCCCGCGCTGACCCCGTTGAACAGGCTCTTCTTGACGAACAGGAAGAGATCCTGGGCGCCGCTGCCGGACGAGAGGCTCGAATCCATGATGACGTAGCTCTGCGTGCTCGAGTTGTTCATCGCGTAGATCGGCGCGCCGAAGGATGATACCATTCCCGCGGTGTTAGTGGGGAGGGGGCTGGGGTCGCCGGTGCCCGGGCCGGAGAAGATCTGGACGTCATCGAGGGACAGGAATCGGGCCGTGCCGCCGACCTGATTGATGTCCAGCGCGAAGACGTAGTATTCGCCGCTCTTGTCGGTGATCAGGTTCGACATGTGGATGTCATAGTCGAAGCCCTGCAGGTTGCCGACGTCCATCGTGTTGGGCCGGTTGTAGCCCTCCTGCGGGTCATTGGTGGAGACCGTGCTGTCCGACTCGTTGTACATCTTTCGGTAGACCCCCGACCCCGAGCCGCCGAGGCCAAACCGGAAGAAGGCATCGCCGATGAATGCGCCGGTGACCGTGATAGAACTGATCGTGGTGGTATCCACGGCTTCACCATCGAACGTGGCGCTCGTCAGGTTGACGACGTTCGTGACCTGCGCCTGGCAGATGGCGGTGGCGAGTAGCGAGGCGGCAATCAGCGCGACCACGGCCATCCCGGTGGGCCGCCGGTCCGCCTGAATTCCGGGTGCGCCCGTCGAAGTCCTAAGCATAACGGTACCTTTTAGGCATATTAGGGTATCTTGTCCAATGGCGCGGCGCATATTTTTCGTGCTACGTCGGGCACGGGTCGGCCGTGCCTACCCCCGGTTTGCCGTCTGGCACAGGTGGCCCACAGGGGGAATCGCTGGATTGCGGGTCAGATCCCATGCCGCCGTAGGGCGGCACCACCGGGGCGGAAAATCGTAGCGAAGCCGATCGCCAGAGGCGATTTCACCAACATTCTGGCTTCGGCGACCGTCTGGCCCACGCCGAAGGGCACAAGCCATTCGCCGCTAGGTCGTTACGCCATCTTTCCGAGTTAGCGCCGTCCCCGGCGCACGGCGGGGCGGGGCTAGCCAGAAACGTCCACGCGCCAGATTATTCATGATGAGACTTCTGGGGGCGGGGCCGTTTTGGACTGCGGTGCAGAGCGGAGCGACGGCACCGCTTTTGCCTCCGGCGGAGCCGAAGCCGATGGCCCCGGCTCGCGCTTCGCGCGCTGCCAAAGCGGTGGCGCCGTCCGGCGGTTGCCGGACGGCGCCACCGCAGTCCAAAACCCTCCCGGCCCGGATCCGGGGTCGGGGCACGAGCCGCGCCCGCGAACAGCGCCCGAAGGTTCTGGCTAGTACTCTCGGTACTTGAGGAGGAGGTCGAGCATTTTGCGGTCGAGCTTGTGGCCGTGCCAATTCTCGTAGGGGACGTCGGTGCGGTCACTGTCGAGGATGCCGAAGCTGCCGCGGAAGTTCCAGAGGGCCCAGCCGAAGCCGGCGCGTTTCCAGCGGTTGAGCCAGTCCTTCATCCAGGCGAGGACGACAGGATGGGGGGTCTTATTGTAGCAGCCCCATTCGCCAACGAACACGGGGGCACCTTTGCTGGCGATATCGATCCACGGGGCGAGGTATTCGGCCAATTGGAAATCTGGGTCGGTGCCCGGGGGCGGGAGGATGCGGCCGTCGGGGGCAATCTGGATGGGGACCTGTCTTTTCCCGTAGGAGGTGTCGGGCCCGTACGCGCGCGTGCGGAGGCCGGGTGGCGTCACGGCGAACTCGTTGAAGCGCACCCAGTCGCCGCCGACATTCTCGAACGAGATCTCGCGGACATCTTGCGCCGGCGACGCGATGAACGCGAGGGGTTCGGCGGGCTCGTGCTGGGTGTACTTGCCGGACTTGACGGGTTTCCAGTCGCCGGGCTTGGCGGCGGGGTCGAGCTCGAGCTGGGCGATCACCTTGGCGCCGGCCCTGGCGACGAGCGTGGCCTTCACGGAGACGGCGGAGATTCGCAGGGAGAATTGCGTGTTGGCCTTAATGTCGCCCGCGAGCGTCATGGGAGAGCGGAGGTCTGGTTTGGCGGGGCCATAGAGGGTGCCGATGATCTTGGGCATTGGCCAATTGGGCTCGGGCCATTTGTCGGAGCCCTTGGCCCAGCTGGCCCGGTAGTGCGAGATCTGGCCCGGGGTGTAGCCGCGGGTGGCCTGGACGATGTTGGAGTAGGCGAGGAACTCGGGGATGGGCTCCTTGCCCACGTTGAGGCCATCCACGACGATGAGGCGCCCGGGATCCTCCTCTTGTATGGCCTCGATCGTTCGGCGGAAGACCTTCAGGTAGTCCTCGCGGGAAGTCCGGCAGGGTTCGTTGAGGAGGTTGAAGGACAGGCGGGTGGGGGGGACGCCGCGGTAGCGCCTGGCGAACATTCGCCAGTGCGCCACGAATGCGTCTAGGGCCTTGGCGTCAGTCCACAGGTTCGTCGGTTCCTCGGGCGGGTTGATGCAGAAGCCTGGCGCGCGGTGGAGGTTGAGGCAGACGTGGATGCCGTGCCGATCGCCGAACGCGACGGCCTGATCGATTTCCCTGAGGATATCTTCGCGGAACTTGAGCCAGTCGGACGCCTCCGTGTAGCAGCGATAGTCGGTCGGGAGCCGGACGAAATTGAAGCCGAGTTCGGCGATCCAGCGGAAATCGTCCTCTAGGAAAGGCGAGTTCTTGGCCCTGGTGAATTTTTCGGTGAGGTTGAACCCGCGCCATCTGGAGACATCGACCCCCGCGACGATCTGGTTGTCTGAGGCAGTGGCTGCGCCGGTGGCGAGGGCTAGGGCCGCGATGAGCCGGAATGCATTCCATTTCATACTGGTATTGTTTCTGTAACGGAGGGTAAACGGGCGTCCGGCGAGGCGCACGAGTTTTGATGTGCCCTTCCCAAAGCCATGAGGCATGCTAGGAATCTGTCGGACTTTTCAAAGTCCGACAGGCTGCTAGCCTAACGTTTCAGCATAGGAGGATACCGATGAGAAAGTTGGCGTGGTTGGTGTTTCTGCTGGTGTGCGCGTGCGTTCGGCTGTCTGCGGGCGAGGCGGGCGCGTACCGTCACGTGGTGATTTTCGAATTCAAGGAGGGCACGGCCGCGGACAAGATCCGCGAGATCGAGGCGGCGTTCGCCGAGCTGCCCAGGAAGATCAAGGCGGTCAAGTCCTTCGAGTGGGGGAAGAACGTGAGCCCGGAGAACCTGAACCCGAAGCTGACGCACTGTTACGTGCTGACCTTCGCGAGCCAGGAGGAAATCGAGAAGGGATACCTGCACCACCCGGCACACGAGGCGTTCGTGGGCCTGATCAAGCCGCATCTCGAGAAGGCCGTGGTGGTGGACTACGTGGCGCAAGTGCCTGAGAAGTGACAGGGCCGGCGGGCCTTCCGGGGGGAGTGGGCATGCTTCGGGCAATTGCGTGGGCGGCCGGGCTATTCATCGTGGCCCAGATCGCCGTCGTCCTCACGCTGCGATGGGTGGATCCGCCGGTCACGTGGACCATCTGGCGCGCGGGGGTGGAGGCGCGCCAGGCCGGGGGGACAGTGGTGCGCTGGCGGCCCGTGCCGTTGGATCGGGTGGCGTCGTGCGCACGGCTGGCGGTGATCGCCGCCGAGGATCAGGAGTTTGCGCGGCATCGCGGTTTTGATGAGGGGGCGATACGCGATGCCATGGAGCACAACCGCAAGGAGGCCGGTCGCAGGTTGCGCGGGGGCAGCACCATCTCGCAGCAGGTGGCGAAGAATGTCTTCCTCTGGCAGGGGCGGACATGGCTTCGCAAGGGCCTGGAGGCGTGGTTCACGGCGCTGATCGAGGCGCTGTGGGGCAAGCGGCGGATCCTCGAGGTCTACCTGAACTGCGCCGAGATGGGACGCGGCATCTTCGGGATCGAGGCGGCCGCCCAACAGTATTTCCGAAAGTCCGCCGCCGCGCTCAATCCCGAGGAGGCTGCGCTCATCGCCGCGGCGCTGCCTGCGCCGCGCGCCTACCTTGTGGCAAAACCTGGTCCATGGCTGCGACAACGCCAGCGCTGGGTGCTTGGTCAGATGCGCAACCTCGCTGACGACGCCGATATCAAGGCGCTCGTCGAGCCCGACCGTCACTGATCAATGCCACATAAGCAGAAGTTGCCCCATCAGTCATGCGGTGCGAGCAGCCTGTCGGGCAAAGTCCGACAGATTCCTAGCTCGAGAATTCAGATGCCGGGAAGTACGAGCCTGCTTGCAGGCGATTGGAATCGCGCGCAAGCGCGCTCCTACGAGGCGTTCTCACCCCCGGTGGTGCCCGCCACGATTATCACTGCCAGAAACTCGAAGGCGGGGTTCGTGGATTCCACCGGATCAAAATGGCTGTTATCGATGAGTGGACGGGTCGCGCCGTCCGCCGTTAATTACTAATTATTAGTGATTTCCGATCACGGTTTGTTTTTACATTCACGGGCGAAATGGGTTCCGCATGGCGTCTCGCTGTGTAAAAGTAATATTTAATGGCAATTGGACAAGCGAGTCAATCGGTCGTCGCGAAAGCGGCGGGGGTGTCACAGACGGCGGTATCTTTAGCGCTCCGGAATCATCCGAGCATTCCCGAGGCGACGAGGGAACGGATCAAGGCGATAGCGGAGCAGGTGGGGTACCGGCCGAATCCATACATTGCGGCGCTGATGAAGCAGGTGCGGCGAAGGCGGCGGGTGATCGAGCGGCCGACGATTGCGTATGTGACATCGCATTTGGAGAAGGACGGGTGGCGGAAGAGGGGGATTTTCCGGCGGTATTTTGAGGGGGCGAGCAAACGGGCCACCGAGCTGGGCTATAAGCTGGAGGAGTTCTGGCTGAAGGAGCCTGGGATGAACGGCGAGCGGTTGGGGAAGATTTTTTGGACGCGATCGATCGACGGGGCGATTCTGGCGCCATTGCCGCACGGGCGGGGCCACGTGCACATGCAGTGGGATCGGATTGCGGCGGCGACGATCAATTTTTCCGTGGTGCGGCCGAATCTGCATCGAGCGGCGAACCACCAGATGCAGAGCCTGTCCATGGCGGTGCGGCGGCTTGTGAAGATGGGGTATGGGCGGATCGGGCTGGCGATGCCGATGGAAAGCGATGCCCGGGCGGATCACAACTGGGCGGCCAGTTTTCTGTTTCACCAGGAGCAGATGTCGTCCGAGCAGAAGTGGCCGATGCTGGTGACGGAGGCGTGGCACGAGGCCGCGTTCGCCGAATGGTGCAGGCTGCGGCGGCCGGAGGTGGTGATCAGCACGGATTCGAGGGTGGTGCATTGGCTGGGGAGGATGGGGCTGCGCATTCCGACCGATGTGGGGTTTGTGTGCCTGGAGTGGGGCGAGGACGAGTCCGAGTACACCGGGATCCGTCAGAACGCGAGGCTGGTGGGGGCCGCGGCGGTGGACCTCGTCGTCGAGCAACTGGAGCACAACGAGCGCGGGTTGCCGGATCATCCAAAGACCGTGCTGATCGGGGGCGACTGGGTGGACGGGGAGACCGTCATCGACCGGACCACGTGCAAAGGCCATGGCGATGACGCGGGACGGATGCGCGCGGGGCCGATGGCCGCCGGGCAGCCGGTTGTCTCGTGAACCGTGTTTTTTTTGGGGGGGCGACACCGGCGTTGGGCCGCTTGACTTTTGGGCCTGTCGGCGGTTGAAGGCTGTGAAGGAGATTCGAATGGCAATCGAAACGGCAGGGGCTGGATTGGAGAAGGCGCTCAGGGTGGAGGCGCTTCCGGGCGCGGTGGTGGGGGACGCCAAGGCGCGGGGGCTCGTGGGCGTGGCGCTGCCCGTGGGGCGGTACACGGGGAGGCGCGTGCTACTGGTCGTGCCAGACCATACGCGGACGGCGCCGGTGGGGATGATGTTCAAGGCGATCTTCGATCAGATCGGCGGGGTCGCGAAGGCGCTGGATGTCATGATCGCGCTCGGCACCCACCCGCCGATGGAGGAGTCTGCGATCCAGAAGCGGCTTGAGCTAACGTCGGCCGAGCGTTCGGGCGGGTACGGGAAGGTGAAGTTTCTGAATCACGCCTGGGACGACCCGTCCGAGCTGCGCGAGATCGGGCGCATCCCGGCCGGCGACATACGCGAGCTTTCGGGGGGGCTGTTCGAGATGGAGGTCCGCGTCGAGATCAACAGGCACGCGCTGGAGTATGACGAACTGATCGTGGTGGGGCCGGTGTTTCCGCACGAGGTCGTGGGCTTCTCCGGGGGGAACAAGTATTTTTTCCCGGGAATCAGCGGGCCAGATCTATTGAACTTTTTCCATTGGCTGGGGGCGGTGGTGACCAACCCGAAGATCATCGGGACGAAGTGGACACCGGTGCGGAAGGTGGTGGATCGCGCGGCGGCGCTGATCCCCGTGGAGCGGCGATGCTTCGCGATGGTGGTGGAGGGCACGGGGCTCGCGGGGCTTTACTTCGGCACGCCCGAGGCGGCGTGGGACGCGGCATCGGACATGTCCGACAGACGGCACATCATCTACAAGGATCGGCCCTTCCACACGATACTCTCATGCGCGCCCCCGATGTATGACGAGCTCTGGGTGGGCGGGAAGTGCATGTACAAGCTCGAGCCGGTGCTGGCGGACGGCGGCGAACTGATCATCTATGCCCCCCACATACATGAGATTTCGGTGACGCACGGGCGCCTCATTGAGGAGATCGGCTACCACTGCCGAGACTATTTCCTGAAACAGTGGGACAAGTTCAAGGGCTATCCGTGGGGCGTCGTGGCCCACAGCACGCACGTGCGTGGGATTGGCGAGTACGACGCGGTTGCGGGGATCGAGCGCTGCCGCGCGAAGGTGACGCTCGCCACGGGGATCCCGGAGGCGACGTGCCGGAAGATCAACATGGGATACCGCGATCCGGCATCGATCCGCCAGGAGGACTACGCCGGGCGCGAAGGCGAGGGCGTCCTGCTCGTTCCAAAGGCCGGCGAGATGCTCTATAGGCTCAAGAGCCCCCCGACCTGGGCGAAGGGCTAGCAGCCCGTTGAAGGACGTCACCAGCCGCGAAACGCCCGGGCCAACCCGGTCCGCGAGGCCGCGGGCCCTCCCCAGGATGCCCGCATGGCGCATCCATCGAAGGGCCATGAGCCACGGGACATCGATGATGTTTGTTGGGCGTTGAAATCTGTTGTTCTCACGGGACAATTACGTTTTGAGGCAGACTCAGGTCGGCGTCCCTCCCACGCCCATCGGATGGTGGCAGCCGTTACGGGCATTTATCGGACTTTCAAATTGTCGGGCGTCGAGCAGGATAAGCGCATGAATCAGGGTGACGTGAGCTTGGGAGATCTGCGGATTGACCGGGACGACGAGGGCGGGGCATTGGCGCGTGGCTGGAGCTGGGCGGTCTGGATTGCGGTGGCCGTGGGCGGCGTCGCGATTGCGATCTGGTGGTCCGTGGGGCAGCCGATCGAATTGAAGACGATGGCGGTGAGCGAGTCCGTCGCGGCAGGGGAGAGACGATCGGTCCTTGATGCCTCGGGATACGTGGTCGCGCGCCTTCAGACAACGGTGTCCTCAAAGATCACGGGCAAAGTGATGGAGGTCCTATTCGAGGAGGGGATGCGGGTCGGCGCGGGGCAGGTGTTGGCGCGTCTGGATGATTCCAATGCGCGGGCGAACCTGGAGCTGGCGGAGGCGGAGGTGGCCTCGGCGAGGTCCGCCCTGGCGGAGACGCACGTCCGGCTGATCGAGGCCGAGAAGCAACTGAGCCGAACGACGCGGCTGACATCGGACAAGGTCGTGAGCGCGGCAGAATTAGACACCGCGGAGGCCGAGGCCAAGTCGTTGCAGGCGCGGCTCGAGCGGCAGACGGCGGAATGCACGGTTGCGGAGCGCCAGGTGGCGGTGTGGAAGCGGCAGGTTGAGGACACGGTGGTGCGCGCACCTTTTGCGGGCGTCGCGGTCTCGAAGGACGCCCAGCCCGGGGAGATGATCTCGCCGGTGTCGGCGGGGGGCGGGTTCACGCGGACGGGCATCGGCACGATCGTGGACATGGGTTCGTTGGAGATCGAAGTCGATGTGAACGAGAGCTACATCAAGCGGGTGCGCTCCGGCCAAGAAGTCGAGGCATCGCTGGACGCCTATCCGGACTGGAAAATACCCTGCAAGGTGATCGCGATCATCCCGACGGCGGACCGGCAGAAGGCGTCGGTCAAGGTCCGCATCGGTTTCGACAAACTTGATCCGAGGATATTGCCGGAGATGGGCGTCAAAGTTGCTTTTCTGGAGGCCGAGGGTGGCGCTGGTGCGAAGGCCGGCGTGCTCATACCGCGGTCGGCCCTGTTCCGAAAGGATGGGAGAGATACCGTCTGGCTGGTGTCGGGCGGTCGATTGGAGGCGAGGACCGTGGCCGTCGGCATGTTCGGCACCGACGGCGCGTCGGTGATCGAGGGACTGGCGCTGGGCGATGTGATCGTGCTCGATGGGGCGCTCGATCTCGTTCCCGGGAAGCGGGTGCGTCAAGTGTCACCATGAGTGCGGTGCTGGGCACATCGGGAGAGCGGGCGCTGGTATGCGTTCGAGGGGTCGACAAGGTCTTTCGGCGCGGCGATGAGGTGTTGCGCATTCTCCACGGGTTGGATCTCGAGGTTGGCAGGGGCGAGTTCCTGGCGCTCATGGGGCCGTCTGGTTCAGGGAAGAGCACCTTGCTGAATTTGATCGGGGGCCTGGATCGTCCGACGCGGGGCGAGATCATGATCGGCGGCGAGCGGATCGATCGGCTTGCGGATCGGAAACTGGCGGAGTGGCGGGGGCGGCACGTGGGCCTGGTGTTCCAGTTCTACAATCTCCTGCCGGTATTGAGCGCGCAGCGAAACGTGGAATTGCCGCTGCTCCTGACGCCGCTGGCCCGGGCGCGCCGCCGGCGGCAGGCCGCGATCGCGCTTTCGATGGTCGGGCTGTCCCATCGAGTGAACCACTACCCGCGGCAGCTCTCCGGCGGGGAACAGCAGCGAGTGGGCATCGCCCGCGCCATCGTGACCGATCCGACGCTGCTCCTCTGCGATGAGCCGACGGGCGACCTAGATCGAAAGTCGGGCGATGAGATCCTGGGGCTCCTCCAGGCGTTGAATAGGGATCATGGCAAGACCATCATCATGGTGACCCACGATCCCCACGCATCGGCGCGGGCGACGCGCGTGGTGCACCTCGACAAAGGGCAGCTCTCGGCCGAGGCGACCGCATGAGGTTCCTGCCGCTCATCTGGAGCAACATTTTGCGCAAGAAGGCCAGGAGTGTCCTGACGCTGCTGTCGATCCTCGTGGCATTCCTCCTCTATGGTTATCTCTGTGCGGTGGAGCGGGCCCTGGATCAGGGCGTGAGCCTAGCCGGTGCCGATCGGTTGCTGGTGCGCCATCGGGTATCGATCGGGCAGGTGTTGCCGCAGAGCTATCTGAGGCGGATCGCGGGGATCCCGGGAGTGCGGCACGTCTCGCACGCGACATGGTTCGGGGGTATTTATCGGGACCCGAAGAATTTTTTTGCGCAGATGGCCGTGATGCCGGAGCAATACCTCCATATATACCCGGAGTATCTGCTGCCGGAGGCGCAGAGGGAGGCGTGGTTCAGGACGCGGACGGGGGCGATCGTGGGGCGCCGCACGGCGGAGAGGTTTGGTTGGAAGGTGGGTGATCGGATCCCGCTGCAGGCCACGGTCTGGCCCAAGAAGGGCGGCGAGTTCCACTGGGAGTTCGATATCGTGGGCATCTACGACGCCGCCGACCCGGGGACGGACACGACGAATTTTCTGCTGCACTACGACTATCTGGATGAGACGCGGCAGTACGGGCGTGGGCTCGTGGGATGGTACATGGTGCGCGTGCGGGATCCGAAGGCCGCCGCGGATGTGGCGCGGCGCATCGACGAGGAGTTCCGGAACGCGCCGACGGAGACCAAGTCGGAAACGGAGGGGGCATTCCTTGCCGGATGGGCGAGGCAGATTGGGGACATCACGGCGATTATCGCCGGAATCCTGAGCGCCGTATTTTTCACGATCTTGCTGGTGGCGTGGAACACCATGGCCCAATCGGTGCGCGAGCGCACGGAGGAATGGGGCGTGATGAAGTCGATGGGGTTCTCGAACGAGCGGGTGATGATGCTGGTGCTGGGGGAGTCGTGTTTCCTTGCGGTGCTAGGCGGATGCCTTGGGTTGGCGACCGCGTGGGTGATGATATCGAGGGGTGATCCGACCGGGGGCGCGCTGCCCATGTTCTATTTTCCGAGGCGCGACGTTTTCAGCGGCATAGCCTGGGCGCTGGGGCTAGGGCTTGCCGCGGGGATTCTGCCGGCGGCGGAGGCGATGCGGCTGCAGATCGCCGAGGCGTTGAGGAGGACCTGACCATGCGCGGGTGGGCCAACTGGATCTCGCAGGTCGGTGCGATGACGCGGATGGGCCTCTCGACCGTGATGGAGAGGAAGGGCTCGTCGGTGGCGACGATGTTTGGCATCGCGGGGGTGGTGCTGGTCTTCGTTGCGGTCCTGTCGATAGGAGAAGGGTTTCGCCGGACGATGGTCGTGTCCGGCGATCCCGGCGTGGCGATGGTGATGCGGGCGGGTTCGGACACGGAGATGATGAGTATCTTTGGGGGGCGATCGGTCCACTGGATCGCCGATGCGCCGGGCATCGCCCGGTCTGACCAGGGCCCGCTGGTGTCGGCGCAGCTCTTCGTGATCATTAATCTCCCGAAGCGGTCCAGCGGCACCGACGCGAACGTGCCATTGCGCGGGGTGGACGCCAGGGCCTTTGGCGTGAGCGACGCGGTCCGGATCGTGGCGGGTCGGCGCTTTCAGCCGGGTCGTGGCGAGGTGATCGTCGGGGTCGGGGCGGCCCGCGCATTCGCGGGGCTCGACCTGGGGGCCACGCTGCATGTCGGTCGGCACCAGTGGAAGATCGTGGGGTTTTTCGAGGCCAACGGGGGGTTGCCGGAATCGGAGATCTGGACGGACGCCGTGGTGTTGCAGGGCGCGTACGAGCGCGGCAATTCCTACCAGTCGGTGCTCGCGAGGCTGCAATCGCCGGAGGCCTTTGGGCGATTCCGCGAAGTGCTGGAGGCCGATCCGAGGCTGAACGTGAAGGTGGTGAGGCAGACGGATTACTTCATCGAGCAGTCGAGAACGGTCTACCGCGTTGTCACGGGGCTTGGCGTGACCATTGCGGCGCTGATGGCCGTGGGCGCGGTCTTCGGGGCGCTGAACACGATGTACACGGCGGTGTCGGCGAGGACGCGGGAGATCGCCACGTTCCGGGCCCTGGGTTTTGGCGGTGGGGCGGTCATGGTCTCGGTGCTGGCGGAATCGCTATGTCTCGCCCTTATCGGAGGGGGTGTGGGGGGCGGGTTGGGCTACGTCATCTTTGATGGCTTCCAGGCCGCCACGATGAACTGGCAGAGCTTCAGCCAAGTTGCTTTCCAGCTCGACGTGACGCCGGGGCTGCTGTTCGGGGGGGTGGCCGGCGCGCTGATGATCGGGCTGATCGGCGGGGTGTTTCCGGCCGTCCGGGCCGCGAGTCTCCCTGTCGCGATGGCGCTGCGCGCGTGAAATATGCAGGCTCAAAGGAAGACCGCGCTCTGAAACACGGCCCCTGGAGCGTTTTTCGTCACTCGAATTACGGCCGACGCTTCGGCTTCGGTGTTCGCTCAGCCAGCGCCACGGGCGGGACGCCCGTGCCACGGAACCGTGGCATGGGCATCTTGCCCATGTCCCACGCCGAAGGGCGCAAGCCCTTCGCTACCCGATCGATACGCCCTATTTTCGAGTCAGTAGCTGGGGCCGTATTCTCTCGATCCTGCGGGTTCGCATCAATAGCCCGTGATCGGATATTTCTTGGAAGCGCGTCTGTGAACTGGCGTGGCGGACGGCCTGTCAAAGGGGATTATCGGCGGGGTTTACCTTTTGGCGGGATCTTGGTCGCTGGCTGGGGTTCAAGGGCGGGCAGGGCCTCGGGGTACTGCGAGGGGAGCAAGGCGGGTTCCTGCGCCTGTTGTTGGAGGAGGCGCTGGCGCCTGGCCTGTTCGAGTTCAAAGTTTCTGGTTTCGACCTCGGTGCTGACCCCGCGGGCTGCATTCGTTATCCCGCTGGCCTCGAGCCACTTGTTGCCGAGATCCGTCTGATCCAGTTCGACGGTGGTGTTGCGCATGGTGTCGGCGTCACTATCGAGGACGATGGGCTGGATGAGGACGACGAGCTCCTTGCGATCGCCGGTGTTGCTCTTGCCGCCGAAGAGAGCGCCGAGGATGGGTATGCGGTGAAGCAAGGGGAAGCCAGAGGAGAGGTCTGAGACATCGGTGGTAATGAGGCCACCGAGCAAGACGGTGGCGCGATTGGCGACGGTGATCTCGGTGGAGAGTTCTTGCGTGGCGATATTGGGGATCTTGTTATTGTCGATAGTCGTGAAGCCGTTCTGGGTTTCATTGAGCTGGTAGACTTGGAGCGTGATCTCGTTTTGGGAATTGATGAGGGGTGTGACCTCGATCTGGAGGACGATCTCTTCGTATTCGATGTTGGTGCGGAAGTTGTCGCCGGTGTCGCTCTGATAGGTGGAGGCGGGGACGGCGACGCGATCGCCGCTGATGATGGAGGCGGTGCGGTTGTTGGCGGTGTAGACCGACGGGCGGGATATGATCTCGAAGCGACCTGTGGATTCGAGGGCCTCGAGGAAGGCGTCGATCGACTTGCTGATGGAGCCGTAGATGCTGAAGCCCGCGGCGGCTTTAGCAAAGTCCGCCATCGAGGTGAGAGTATCCGGATCAACTAGCATGCGGTCGAGGCCTCGACCGCGCGAGCTGCCGGCGGCGCCGAAGGACTTCTGCCTCCATGGCTGTTTGTGGTCCACGAAAGAGCCAGGGTAGTACTTTTGGTAGACATCGACGGAGTAATCGAGGTTTTCAGTGAGCCGTAGCCGTCCGATGACGACGGCGAGGTAGACTTGTTTGGGACGCTGGTCGAGTTGCTCGAGGATGGTTTCGACCTTGGTGACGGACTCTGGCGGGCCCATGACCATGATGGTGTTGGATCGGTCGTCGGCGATGAGGCGGATCTTGCCGATGGACATCGACATGGGGCCTCCTTCTGAGACGAGGCCACCGGCACCGCCGGAGCGACCGGAGTTGAGGCCGCCTGACCTGCCACCGCGGGAGGACGAGGAGGAGGCGCCGCGGGAACTGGCACTGGAGGAGGTGCGTGAACGAGCGGACGTGGAAGTGCGGGAGGAGCCGGTGCGCGAACCGCTGAGGCCAGAGCGGGAGGTGCCGGTGCCGCCGACGGCGCTGGGTGCGGAGACGCCTCCGCCTTCGGAAGTGCGGATCTGTGTGTCGGCTTCCTCCGTGAGAACCTCGGAGAGGATGGGCATGACCTCGGACGCCTGGATATAGCGGAGCGGACGGATGAAGGGCTTGGTGAGTTCGACGGCGACGTCGAACTCCATGATGAGTTGTTGTATATATTCGAAATTGGCGGGGTGGGTGATGACGAGGATCCGATTGGTGCGGGGATCGGCGACGAGGGTCGTATCGCGGGAGAGGACGTTGAAGTCCTGGCTGGCGCCGGCGCCTGCGCGCGCGGTGGCCTGATCGCCGCCGCGGGCGCGGCTGAGAGCCTGGATCAGGGCTTCGGGGGCGTTCTGTGGGGGCGGTTGTGGCGGGGGCTGGCCGATGCTGCCGCCTCCGCTGCGCATGGCGGCCTGCGTGGCCGTATTGCGCGATTCGATGACCTCGTTGAGAATCTGGGTGACGCGCTCCGCGTCGGCGCGTTCAAGCTGGACGAATCCGGTGGCGAGCCGAGAGGGTGGGACATCGACCAGCTGGCGGAGTTTGATCAGCTCGTGGATGATGCTGCCCTTGTCGGTGATGATGAGGGCGGAGGCATTGGGGGCGGCGACGACTTTGGCGAAGGGGTTTGGGGGCTGGAGCAACTGGGTGAAGAGCTGCTGGGTTGCGGTGGGATCGAGGAACTCGAGGGGCATGAAATAGCTGACGACATCATCGGTCTGGGGAACATCCTCTTCGCGACAGAGGAGAAGGATGGCCTGGTTGGCCACGTTGGGGCCTTTGGACGGACCGATGACACGGACCATATTGCCCTTGTCGGGGAGGAGGGTGAATCCGTTAAGGAACAGGGTGGCCTCGATGAGGTGGATGCGGTCGTCTTTGGAGATGGGGCGGCGCGAGTCGACATAGAGCTTGACGCCCGCGAGGCCCTGGTCGCGGATGAGGATTTTGCCGGTGAGCTGCTCGTACACAGCGAGGATCTCGGTGGCATCGACGTCGAGGAACTGAAGAGTCTGGAGATCGGAGTCCGAGGCCTGCTGGGGGGAGGATGGGGGAGTGGGGGCCGGTGCCGCGGGCATGGCGAGCGGCGTGGCCGGGGGGGGTGTGATCGTCGGGGGGGCGGCGGGGGCGACTTGGCTGGGTACGATTCTTGGGGGCGGGGGCGGCGGCATCTGGACAGGGGGAGGCGGTTGGGCGGCCGGGTTTGGCGCGGGTGCTTGGACCTGTACGGGCGCGGCCGCCTCGACTTTATTAGGGGCCGGAGCCGCGCTGTCCTGCGCCTGGATGAGGCCGAATCCGAGCAGGGCTGCGGCGATGGCGAGCCATCGGATGGCGGGGGTCCGGGGGGCTGATATCATTGGAGTCACAAGTTTAGGGCCTTGGGTGTCGGTTGGTCAAACGCCGTCTGGGTGTTTGCGGGTGACGCGGGTCGATGACGATGGGTTGGCGAGCACACTGGCACTGGATTCGGGTCGCCTGAAAGCGGGCTCCCACGTCCGGTGATTCGGATTTTCGAGCTAGCGCGAGTGTTCATCGCTGGGGGTTGGAGGAGGGGTAGTAGCGGCGCCTGGGAAGAACCCGCACGGGCGAGGGGGGTGAGGCCGATGGCTGGGGGGGCGGCGGCTGGCCTGGAGCGGGTTTTATGGCCGGTGCCGGAACGTGCTGTGGTCCTGGTCCGGCGGTGGCCGCTTGGGCTTTCAATGAGGCGATGTCGTATCGCACCACGTAGGGCGCGCCGCCCACGACGATCTCTGCGGTGACCTGATCGAGGCTGGGCGACTCGGTGACCTTAACGAGGCGGTCCTGGCCTTCGGTGGCGTCGTCGAAGAGGAGCAGTCTTCGCTGGGGTTGAGATTTCTTGTCGAGGACGAGGGCGCACCACTTGTTGCCGAGGCCGCCAATTCCCAGCAGCGTGAATTCGGCTGTGGCGACCACGGGTTTATTCTCGGGGAGGATGTTTCGGGCGAAGGGCGAATTCTGCCAGAGCGGTTTGAATCGTTCGAGAGGGGGGGCATTTGGCAGGATCGATTCTTCCTGGGCGGTGGCGGCGGGTCTTGGCGAGGAGGCCGGGGCATTGTTGTCTGGGGCGGGCGCCGCCGCGGGTGGTGGAGTGGGGGACTGTGGCGGGTTATTTGGGCCCGCGGCGTCTGCGGCTGGGGATTCGTCCGTGGGGAGGGGCTTGGGTCCGGGCTGTGGGCCGGTGGGAGAGCCGTGCGGCGCGGGTGTTTCGGGATGGTGGGGTTTTGGCGCGACCCGGGTTTCATCGTTGGGATGATGTTCCTTTGAGTGCGTCTTCGAGATGATGTGGCGTGAAGGGAGGGTGCGCTTGGTGGACTCCTGTGCGGGGAAGGCGGAGGCACAGCCCATTGCGGCGGCGAGGATTATCGCCCGCAGCCAATGCTCTGTCGTTCGGTTCACCATCGTCTGAGATACAACCCCGGGGTGCCCGCCACGGTTACGGGGATACTATGCCCCCAAAAGCCAAAACAGTAAATTATAGCCGTGCGGGGCTCCGGGCAAAGGGCAAACTGGCATCCTTACGCTCCCTCACGGCTTCGGTTTTGTGTCCACGGTCCCCTCCGGTTTGCACCACTGGGCGACTATGACATCGGCGCGGAGGTTGCCTTTATCGTCGGCGGGCTTGATGACGAGCTGTTTGAGCAGGCGGAACAGCGTGGGTTGCTGGACTTCGGCGATCCATGCGGCGATGTTTTCGATGGAACCGATCGCGGAGAGGCCCACGGCGATCTCCATGTACAGGGGCTGAGGATTGGGGCTGACGAGCTTGGGGTCTTTGACCTCGATGCTGTGTTTTTGGGCGGCCTGCTGGACACTTTCCAGAAGCGCGCTGGGACTGGTCGCGGGAGGCTGATTCGTCTCGAGCCATGCCATGCGCTGCATCCAGAGGTCCCGTTGGCCCAGCCAGGTCCTGTGCTCCATCTGCGCGGAACTCTGGCGCGCCTGTTCGGTGACGAGATCGGAGCGGAGGCCGGCGAGGTAGTTCCAGACGATGAGATTGGCCACCGCGAAGAGCAGCAGGCCGAGCACGAGCGCGAGGCGCTTTTCACTTTTTGTCAGTGGGCGCATACGGGTGGGATCCCTGGATGGAGAACTTCGCGATGTTGTTGGCCTCGATGACCGGCTCGGCACGCTCCCAGCGGAAACCGCTGAAGAACGCGTGGTGCTCGATGTGCTCCCGGTACGCGACGAAGGCGGTGGGCGGACGGGCCTCCCCTTCGATGCGGAGCTTGTATCCGGAGAGCTGGAACTGGGTCATGCGGACGCCTTCGGGGGCCATGGCGTCGGTGGCCTGGAGCAAGAACTCCAGCGGGTTGAGTTGCGGGTCGAGGGCCAGTTCCATGGCGTTCCAGCGGCTGGCGGCGTCGCGGATCCGTTCGACGGCGGGCTGGTCGACGTGAAGTTGGACGCGGCTCGCTTCGACCGATTTTTTCAGGAGGGCGATGTGCGCCACGAAGGCGCCGATCCCCAGGAGATACAGGACAGCTGCGATGGCGACGATGCCCGACGTGCGCTTGGCCTGCTTGCGGCGCTCCTGTTCGGCCCTGACGGCGTGGGGCATGATGTTCCAGGCAGGGGCGGGCAGGCGTGGCGGGGGGCGGCGGGCGGTGGTTACCGGGAAGCCCAGCTCATGCTGGAGCAATTCAAGGGCGGCTGGTTCGACGCCGGCCCAGATGGTGAGGGAGGGTTTTGCGGGGGCGATTCTCTGGGCGGCGAGGGACATGTGGATGCACCGGATCTCGGTGCAGAGGTCGATGCTGGGATCGGTTGCGCAAAGGGGCTGGAAGAAGATGGGGTCGCGGCCGCGCGTGAGCGCGAGCACGAGGCGATCGAGCTCGCGCCAGAGCGTGTACTGATCAGGCGGAAGGTTGAGGCAGCGCGGGGCGGCATCGAACCGCTGGAAGTCGGCGCGGCAGAGGTCGTTTGGGGCGTCATCCCTGAGGAGCACGAGAAGCACGAGGCTTCGGTCGGCGTGCGTGTCCTGCGGCACGATGCGGAAGGCGTGGACAGGTTCGGGGCCCTCGCCGCCCACGAGGCCGCGCTGTTCGAGCTGGAGGCGGATCATGCCGGGTATTTGTTCGGCGTCGGAAGTGAGCAGCCAGAGGGGGAGGCAGGTGAGGGCGGTGGTGGGCAGCGCGAGGGTGGCGTTGGCGGAGAGCGGGAAACGGGCGGGGTCTCCCTGCGGGACACGGAGCCTGGGGGCGGCGGCCCTGGGCAGCGCCCAGAGTTCCCAATGGCCGTCAAAGGGCAGCGCGAGGCAGGCCTCCGCATTTTTCTTTTCCTGGCCGCTCATCCTATCATTCCTCTTCCCACGCGATCATCTCCGCCGTCGGGTTCTGGGCCGTGCGGCGCAAGATCACGGTGATTGTGCGCTCGTGCTCATCGACCCGGCCGACGCTGGTTATCCGTATCGTGGAACTCTGCAGGGTCACCTGATTGCCGAAAGACTGGAATTCGTCGGCGCTCAGGCCGAGCGCGGCCGCGGCGTCCTGCTGGTTTTCGAACATGACATCGTCCTCAGTGTGCTCCTCTCGATCGGGTCCGTTGCGGAGGCGCACGAACGACTCCGCGCGGGTAAGGGTGACGCCACAGATGACTTGGATCAAGTCGATCGGCGCGTCGTTGAGATTGACCCGGCCGCTGGAGTAGATGCTAAAGAAGTCGATCCAGTCGGGCTTTTTGTCGAAAAGGACGTCCAGGCCGAGGACCTCGCGGAGTTCGTCGAGGGTGCGGAAGGGGGCGTTGCCGGGGCCGCGGTGTCGGCCGGCCTCGATGTACTCCTCAAACTCGGCGCCGTTGAGCCGGGGAAGGTCGTCCGAGTCAAACCAGTCCTCCATGGCGGCGAGAACGTCGTCGATCTCGCTCTGGGTGAGGTCCCAGTGGGTGAAAAGGCGGCGCAGGATGTCGGTATCCCCGCTTTGCATTATCCGGTTGATGTTCAGGCGAGCATCCTCGCTCTCGATGCGGACGTCGTACGATTCGCCCTCATCGAACTCGTGGAACAGGAGGGGGTCGTAGCGCTCGATGGAGGGGTGCGTGGCTATGGCGATGCCGGATTCCGCGAGCTGGCGGGCGCGGAAGTCTTTGGAGCGCACGATTTCCATGTCGATGTCGATTTTCATGAGTTCGATGAGGCCGAGGGTGAGAAAGGAGATCAGTGCGATGACCCATAGGACCATGAAGAGTGCCGAGCCGCGGCGGCCGACAATGTGGGCGGTCCTCAGCGTCATGGCATGGGCCCTTGGCCCCCTTGGTTTGGCGTCTGGGGGGTTCCTGAGCCACCGCCGGGGCGGTTGGGTTGGGATGGGTTTGGGTTTTGTGGCGAGTTGGGCGAGCCGCCGGATGGCACCGACTGGTCTGATTCTTGGAACACGGCCTGGCGGACAGGGATCCAGAACGTGGCCCGATTGGTGCGGCTCTCTTCGATGGCCATGAGGACGAGCTGAATGAGGGAGGGGCGGCTCTGCTCATCGGTCCACTCGTAGCGCCATTCCTCGTCGCCGGTTTGGAAGAACCGCCACTCGAGGACGGCCAGGTCCTGGATGAGGGTGATGTAGTCCTCGGTGGGCTCGTCGAGGCGACCCTCGGGAGGCGGGGTGAGGATGCGGACGGCGAGATGATAGCCGCCGCCGAGCCGGGGGATCCCCATGAGAGAGATCTCCTCCTCATTCTGGCCGGAGCTGCCAAAGACCTCGAGGCCGGGCAGGTTTTTGAAGGTGAGCACGGGCATCTCCTTGCCATCGACGTCCTCGACGCCGCCCGTGATGGTGGCGGATCTGGGGAGGTTCCGGAAGGTGTGGCGGCAGAGATAGGTGAGCCGGTCGATTTGCTGCTGGCGCGTCCAGCTCTCCTGAATGATGACGGTGGCGCGCATCGTTGTTTCGACCATGAGGAATACGGTGGCTGCGAGCATCGCGAGCACGGCAAGGGCGAGGATGACCTCCAGCAGGGTCATTCCGGCGCGGGACCGTCTTCGCTCAGGGCTGATAGACATACTCTTGGAGAGTGAGGTCTTGCGGCGGGTAGGACTCGGTCCACGTGGCGCGGATGGTGACGTCGAAGAGATTGCTGAGTCTCTCCCCGTCGTAGTTCTCGAGTTCGAGGGCGACGATCTTGGTTTCGAAAACGACGCCGTCCTCATCGGGCTCGGTGATCTCCTCGCGTTCCTCGAAGCCATTGATGCGCTCCCAGGCGAGCTGGGCATCGAGTTTCTGGCGGAGGATGGTGTCGCGCTGGGCGACGTTGGAGACGCGGGTGATTTGCTTGAGGAGGGAGACCATGCCGACCGCAACGATGCCGAAGGCCATCATGGCGATGACCGCCTCGAAGAGGACGAACGCGCGGGAGCGGGACGGGCGAGCGCGGCGAGTCATGGCAGGTGGAATTCCTCGCGGGTGACGGAGCCGGTGAGGGGGTCAAACTCGAGCTCGATCCATGCGTCGGCGCGGGTGAATTGGACAACGAGTGGCTCGCAGAGGCCGGCGGGCTGGAATGACCAGACGTCACCGGCGGGCCGGCGCCAATCGGGGTCGAGGCGGAAGCGGATGCGGTAAGCGACTTCGGCGGGTAGGAAATACTCGAGTTTGACGTCGTCCGGGTCTTCGGAGGGCACCAGGAAGAAGTTGGTTTCCGTCATGACGATCTGGTGGGCACGGCGCTCGACGAATGCCTCGCGCTGGGCGGTTTTGGCGAAGACCCGCAACCGCTGGGCGGACTTGCGCAGGATCTCGTCTTTGGCGAGGGTCGAGATGGCGAGCGCGGCGGAGGTGGCGAGGATGGCGATCATGGTCATGACCATGATCATCTCGAGCAGCGTGAAGGCCCTGGAGGGGCCGTGGCGCAGCCAGATGTGCGCGGATCGGATCCGGCGATTAGCAAAGGCCGCCGGCAGGCTGCCCCACCCGCGCCCCGGTGTGGCCGTTGCCGGCGGGACGTCACGCGCGGAGGCGGCGTGGTGCCGGATGCCGGGAAGGGGCGCCGGCTCCGAGACGCGGGGCGTGGTGCCGGATGCTGGGAAGGGGCGCCAGCCTTTCGCGCGGACCGTCCCCTGACCGCTCTTGCGAGCAAACGGAATTCTCGAGTCAGGCCGCCGGCATTCTTGCGGGCCGACGGGTTCGTGTGGGGACATGGGCCAGGCCGGTTGCGGGCGGCTATTTTGCCTCGTCGCCGGTGGGCCAGTTGCCGATATCGTCAACGCTCTCGACGCCGTCGTCGCCCCATGAGAATACATCATAGCCCTGGGGGTTAAACTTGCCGGGGTTGCGATACTGGTAGGGGCGTTTCCACGGATCGAGGGGAACCTTTTCAAGGACCTGGGCCCAGCGCCGCGGCTGGGGGGGGGTTGCCGGGCGCAGGACCAGGGCCTCCAGGCCCTGGTCGGTGGTGGGCAGGCGCTGCGCATTGATCTCGTAGAGGCTCAGGGCGTTTTCGATCGTCTTGATGTCGTTCTCGGCCTGGGCGAGTTTGAACGTCCCGCCGGTTCTCGCGAGCGAGTAGGCGACGCCGCCGGCGATGACGGCCATGATGCCGATGACGAGGATCATCTCGATGAGCGTGAAGCCGCGCGGCGCGGTCGAGCGTATGGTGTATCTCATGGCTGTCCGATAGTTGCGACGGGACCCAGGGGTTGGTGGTTCAAGGGGAGTTGGCGCCCGAGTAATCGATTTCGAGGATTGGGTCTTTGATGCCGAGGTAGGCGGGTTTGGGCGAGCCCCCGGTGTCCCAATCGAACCAGATGCGATTGAGGCCGGGGACCAGGAGGTGGGGAGCAGGGAGGGAGGCGGCCTTGCGCCATCCTATGAATGCGCCGGCCTTATAGCCAGGGTCAGTGAGAGGTGGGATCTCGATCTGGAGGGGACCCGCGTACGAGCCGTTGAGGAAGACGCGGGCGACGGCATCGGGGGGCAGGCCCGAGACCAGGGCCTCGAGGCGCAGGCGGGAAGGGGTTTTTTCCAGGTTAAACTCGAACGCTGTCTGGGGGGGGAGTTGGACGGGCTGATCGTACAGACAGCCCCTGAGAATCTGGCCGGACCAGTGATCGGGGGGGGAGTCGGATGGGCCACCAACGAGACTCTGAATGTCGAGGACATCGTGTTCGCTGGTGACGAATGCGGCATCCGCGGCCCCCGGGGCGACCCAGATTGTGCGCGCTGGAACCCACTCGAAGATGGCGCTGATGAGGTGGATGGTGCCGTTGGGATCCTCGAAGGTGAGGGCGCCCGGCGCGTCGAGGAGGGCGGCGGGGATGAGAAGGGTGCGGCGATTGTCCATGCCGATGCCCTCGAAAAGGTCGTTGGACAGCGTGGTGGTGACGCCTTTGGCGGTGGTCCATGAGGCGCGAAGGGCGGTGCCTCTGGTCTCGGAGAATAATACCGTGACGGCGAGGGAGGGTGGGTCCGAGGGCGGGATGATACCGAACTGGACGAGGTTGGGCAGGGCGACCGAGCCAGGGTCGCCCGGGGCGAGCAGCCATGGGGCCGGGGGCGACGGGAGCGAGCCAGATTCCCAGGTGCTGCGGACGACCTGCGACCACGCCGGTAACGCGCCGCAGACAAGCATCGCGGCTGCCATCCATCGCAGCTGGCGCCAGAAGCTCATGGGGCCGTGTCTTGCCAAACACCGAAATCAAGCGCGGGTTGCGCGGGTTGGGAAGAGAATTTTTTGGCGGTGGATTCGGCGATTGAAAAGGCGGCGGGTTCTGCCATTGAAGCGGGGCATGCTGGCGGCGATCTTGACGACCTTTTTTTTCGCGGCCTCTGCTGCGGCGGGGACTCGATCCGCGTCGCTGATCGGTCCCGCGAACGCGAATTTCGTGCGGTTGGTGGTGGCGTCGTTGGCGCTGGCGGCGTATGCGCACACCCTGGGACAGGGTTTTGGGGGGCCGGCGTTGGGGACATTCATGCTGGGTGGGCTGATCGGTTTTGGGATGGGCGACGTGGCGCTCTACGAGGCTTATGATCGCATCGGCTCACGCATGTCGATCCTCCTCTGCCAATGCCTGGCCGCGCCGATGGCGGCGTGCGTCGAGTGGTGGTGGCTGGGCACGCGGATCGAGATGATACAATTCATCCTGGGCGCGGCGGTGTTGTGCGGGGTGGCGCTGGTGCTGGCGCCGAGGAAGGGCGAGCGTCCTGGGCGGGGTCCCCTGAACTCGGGGGTGGCGTTTGGGTGCCTGGCCGCGGTGGGGCAGGCGAGCGGGGCGGTGCTGAGCCGGAAGGGTTTTTCGGAGTGCGCGAGGGCGGGTTTTCATCTGGATGCCCTGACGGCGACGTACCAGCGGATATGGCCCGGCGTGATCGTGGCGGCCATCGTGTTCGTCCTCATCCGGGTTTTTCGGCGGCCTTTTTCAAAGAGTCGGTTGCAGGATCTGCCTCGTGAAAAGGTTCCGGTCGCGATGGCTTGGGTACTGGGCAACGCCCTTTCGGGGGCGGTGATCGGCGTGGCGTGCTATCAGTGGGCGCTGGCGACCACGCCCAGCGGCGTGGTGCTGGCGATCGTGGCGGCGACGCCGATCGCGGTGATGCCCCTGGCGTGGTTGATGGAGCGGGACAGGCCGTCGCGGCGCTGCATATTGGGGGCGGTGATCGCGGTGGCGGGCGTGGCGGGGCTGGCGCTTGTCCCGGCTTCTTAGGGGGCCAGCGATGTGCGCGCGTTTTGAAGTCGGGGGCGTGATCCACAAGCCGGGCGATGAGATCCGCGCAATCTCGGCAGGGGGGCCCCTGCTGTTGCCATGGGCCGGGTTCGCGAGGGGGGAGATCTTGGGGTGGTGGCGACGCCAGGGTGGGGAACTGCTGGATGTGCCGGCCGAACGCTTCGCGGAACGTGCCGACGATGACGGGTCGCTGATCTGGGACGACGTGCCGCCGGGTCTGGTGATTCGGGCGCTGCGCGATCCCCGTGGTCCCAAGCCCCTGCTCAAGATCGTAACCCGGCAGGCAACCCCGGACGAACTGGGGCGGTTCCGGCATCCGAGGTTTCCGGTCTTGGATCGTCCGCTCTTTCGGGTGGCTTGATCGCGGGGGATCCGGCGCCGGTCCATGGGTGTTAATCCAGTTTTGCTTGCGCGGCGCCCGGGCCTCGGCTAAAGTGCTCTCCCATTGACCGGGGGCATAGCTCAGTTGGTAGAGCGTCTCGTTCGCAATGAGAAGGTCAGGGGTTCGAATCCCCTTGCCTCCACGGTTTCCCGGGGGGGGGGCGCGTTCTCGCGGGCGGCGCAAAATTGGCCTATTTTTGGGCGGCGATTTTTTTGCGAGGATCCTTTGAAAATGTGAGACTTGGGGTTGACAGAGAAGCGCTTGGGCGCCTAACGTCTGTGTCGATGAGATTGGCTCGATGGCTTCTGGCCGCGCCGATGATCTGGTGCGGTTTTCCGGTGTGCGCGCAGTACGACGTGTCGCTGCCGACCGAAGAGAAGGGAAAGCCCTTCACGATCTCGGCGCAGGTCAGGCAGGAGTACGACGACAACGTCTACACGCAGGAGGTTAATAGGCAGGAGTCCTGGAAATCGCAGGTGATCCCGACCTTCATCTTCAACTACCCGATGGACCGGACGCTGATCAGCGCGAGGTACACATTCGGGCTGACGTATTTTTGGGATCGGCCGGGCGACGACGTGAACTTCTCGCACGAGTTTGTCGGTCGGATCGCGCACACTTTCACCGAGCGGTTTGACGTCGATGTGCGGGATCGGCTGGTCTACAATTACGAGCCAGATCTGCGCTCCCCGACGACGACGCGGTTCGTGGACGGGAACTATCTGATCAATGACTTCAGCACCTTTGCGCGCTTCCAGTGGCTTCCGCGCTTCGGCAACACGCTGGAGTATGACAACCGGGTCATCGATTATGATGACGGCGAGATCTCGGATCGCGAGGATCGCATGGAGCACACCTTCAATCTGGAGAACCGGTGGCAGGTGCTTCCGACGACCGTGGGAGTCTTGGCATACCGCTTCAACCTGGTGGAGTATGACGGGTTGCCGAAGTCCTCGCACTCGCACTTCCTAATGGGCGGGGTCGACCACAAGATTTCGGACGTTTGGCTGGTGTCCGCGCGCGGCGGCGCAGAGATGCGCAATTTCGATCAGGGGGACGACTCGCTTGCGCCCTACTTCTCGTTGAACACATCCTACAGCTATGCGCCGAACAGTTCGGCGAGCCTGTTCTACTCCCACTCGCTCAGCCTGACCGACGTCGGAACCTACACGGTGCAGATGAACGACACGATCGGCCTGAATGTTTACCACGCATTCACGCCGGATTTCGGTCTCAGGGTGGGATCCGCATTCTCGTGGGGTGAGTACGATGCCGAGAACACCATCGACGATGGGGCGTGGGGAGAGGTGGTGGCGCAGGACTTCGGCGAATTCTCCATGTATCTGGACGCGGCGTTGAGCTACACCTTCAACGAGCATTTTTCGGCCGAACTGGGCTATATTTTCTCGCACCTGGATAGCGAGCTGCCTGGTCGCGACTATGACCGCAACCGGTACTACATCGGGTTGCGTGGCACGTATTGAGCGCGCGGGGGTCGCGGGCCGGTAGGGCGCAGCGTCCGGCGCGCCGGATAATCATGATCTCGGGATCAGGAGAGGCTGGTCTGCATTTCCTCGACTACTGGCGGGTGGTCTGGGGGCGTAAGGCGCTTGTCCTGTCCATATTCATCGTGGTGGTGGCGGCGGCGGCCGTGGCCACGGCATTTCTTCCGAAGACCTATCGGGCCTGGACGACGATTGAGGTGGTGGCGGAAGGCAAGGACATGGATGTCTTTGAGAAGGACGGTCGCCGGGGGGTCTACGACCCGTACTTCCTGCAGACCCAATTCGAGAACATTCGGCAAAAGGACGTCCTCTATCCCGTGATCGAGCAGCTGGAGCTGGGGGCGCGGTGGGGCAAGCGGGACGGGTACGAGTCGGGCGGATACCCCAAGGACTACACGTACATGCTTCTTCAGGGCGCGCTCGACGTGGTGCAGCGCCGGAACAGTTCGCTGCTGGAGATCCGCGTCGATAGCCGCAGTCCGGGCGAGGCGGTCGAGATAGCCAACGCGATCGCGGCGTCGTACCAGAACAACCGCCTGCAGCAGACCAAGGGGCAGTCGGGGAGGGGGCTGGAGCGCCTCGACGAGGAGTTGAAGAAGCAGGATGAGGCGCGCAATCAGGCAAAGGCCGATGTCGAGAGGCTTCGGAAGGAGCTGGGGATCTCGGAGATTCCCGGCAGCGGGCTGATGCGGAGCACGGAGGCCATGCCGATGAACGACATGATCCTCCAGCGCAAGGAGTCCGAGGTCAACGACGCGCAGACGATGCTGCTGGAGACGGAAGAGCGGTACAAGCAGGTGCAGGGCCTGACCGACAAAGATTTTGAGAGCGCGCTGGTGACGCTGAACATACGGGACGACAACATCCAGCTCATCCGGAGCCAACTCATCACGGTGGAGGGACAGTTGGCGTCGCTGCGAAAGGAGGGCTATGGCATCAATCACCCGAAGGTGATTGCCCTGGAGGCGATGCAGACCCAGCTCAGGCAGCAACTGGAAAGGAACCTCACCGGTCTGCGCAAGGGCCTGGAGGTGCAGGTCGCGTCGGCGCGCACGCGTTTGGAGGAGATGAAGCGGCAGCTCGAAGAATTCCGGAAGAAGACGATTTCGGAGAAGAGCGACCGGTTCGTGCCATTCCGCGAGGCCCAGCGGAACTACGAGTTCCAGCAACAGATGTACGAGGCGATGCAGGCGCGCTACCAGCAGGCGACGGTGGAGTCAGAGATCCCGAGGACACCGATCATCATCCGGAGCGAGGCGGAGGCGATGCCACGGCCCGTGAAGCCGAACTGGTGGCTGAACATGGCGCTGGCGGTGGTTGTCGGCGGGATCCTCGCACTAGGGACGGCGTTTTTCATCGAGTATTTGGACACCAGCGTAAAGACCATCGACGAGGTGGAGAAGGCGGTGGGTGCGCCGGTGCTGGCGGTTGTGCCCGAGGGCGCGGGCCCGCTGAACGTGATGGGATCGGCGTCTCCGGCGGGGGAATCCTATCGCATCCTGCGGGCGAGGCTCGACGCGGTGCGCCCGGACATGACGGCCAACTCCTTGACGATGGTCAGCGGCGGGCCGAGCGAGGGCAAGTCGACGACGCTTTTCAATTTGGGGTGGACGATGGCGCAGGGCGGGGCGCGGGTGTTGATGGTCGATGCGGATCTGCGGCGCCCGACGCTCCACCAGATCTTCGGGGTGGAGAACCACACGGGCCTTTCGGCGCTGCTCACGAGCAAGCCTCGCCTGGAGAACGTGATTTTCGGCACGCCGCTGGAGACCCTGCACTTCATGCCCAGCGGGGTGCATTCGGATGCCGCGATCGGGCTGCTGAATTCGGAGCGGATGGCGGAGATCGTGGCGGACCTGAAATCGTGCTACGATTGGGTGTTGTTGGACGCGCCCCCGATCTTGGGGGTGAGCGACGCCTCGGTGCTTGCGAGGGGCGTGGACATGACGGTCATCGTGGTGCAATATCGGCGCTACCCGATCTCGATCTGCCAGAGGGTCCGCCAGACCGTGGAGCAGGTGGGAGGGCGTGTTGTGGGTGTGGTGCTCAACCGTGTGGACACGCGGCGGGATGATACCTACAGTTACTACAGCGGATACGGTTATTACTATGGACAGCGCACGGACAACGGTGATGGCAAGGCGCAGCGGCGGGTCGCGAAATCGGTGGGCCCGCAGGCGCACGTTGCCGGGGGGCCAGACGGAGGGGCTGAAGATTACTAGCGTGCGGGCGGCTGGTGCGGTGGTCCTGGCGCTATGCGCGTTTTCGGGGTGCCAGACGACCCGTTCGGGTTCCTCGCTGGACGAAGCGCTGGGAGTGGGGGCCGCGTCGCTGGCCGACGAGCCGAGGACCCCGCATTTTGCCAATGCCGAGGTGGACCGGGATGGAACGGTCTACTATTCCCCCGGGGCTGGAGGAGGGGGCGGGGCAGCGGCAGAGCCTGCGGCCCGCGGGAGGGCGGATGCGGGGCGCGGGGGGAGACCGCAGCAGGCATTCAGCGCGTCGGCTGGCGCGGGTGACGGCGGGAGCGCGAGCGTGTTGCGCGTTGGTGATTACGTGCAGGTGCAACTGAAGGGTGTTCCGGCCCCGGAGGAGGCATCGCTGGATTTTTCGCTCAACGAGCAGGGGACGATCGCGATGCCGCACCTGCCGCCGATTCGGGCGCTGGGGAAATCGACCGGGGCGCTGGAGCGCGAGATCGAGGAGATGTACAAGGCGCAGAGGATTTTCACCGATCCGAAGGTGTCGGTGCTGGTTGGCGGTCGCTATATCAACGTGATGGGGGAAGTGCGGATGCCCCAGCGGGTGCTGTACACGAGCGATCTGACGATGCTCAAGGCGATCGCCGCCGCGGGGGGATTCACGGACTATGCCAACAAGAGGGCGGTGCGCGTGCATCGGGGCAACGAGGTGGTGGAGGTGCATGCCGGACGGGCATTGAAGGAACCGAGCCAAGACCTGCCGCTGAAGCCGGGCGACACGGTCGAGGTGAAGCGGAGCATTTTCTGAGTGGCACGGTGCTCTGGCATGCTCGTGATCGCGCTTGAAGGGTGGCGGAGGCATGGGCGGGGGGTGAGCGGGTGATCGCGCACGTGGGAGGGAAAGGCGTGCTGGGCGGGCGGTCTGGCGGATTGTGCGGGGGGGTGGATGTGGCGCGCGCGCGCGGGGTGAACGGGGGCGAGGCCGTCTTCCTGTTGTTGTTGGCCCTGCTGGCAGCGGGGCCCTTGCTTTTTGGGGCGACTCGGCCGTGGTCGCAGGCGGTGATGCAGGGCGCCGGTGTGCTGTTGGGCGTCGCGGTGCTGGTGCGATTCGTGCGGGCGCCGCGGGGTGGGTTGCGCATCGGCGGGCTGGATGTGGCCATCTGGCTGTTCGTGGGATATGCGGCGGCGCACTATGCGCTTGCGCCTTCGGAGGTGGTGGCGCGCAGGGAGATCCTGTTGATCGTGCTGTACGCGATCGTCTTCTATGCGGCATGGAGGCATTTGCCCGGGGCGAAACATGCGCGGGCCGTGGCGCTCGCCGTGGGGGCGCTCGCGTTCATGGAGGCGGCCTACGCGGTGATCCAGTGGCTCAGGGCGAGTCCCTTCATCGCATTTGGGGTGCCGAGGGCGCCCGCATATGGCATGAGGGCAGGCGGGACCTTCAACTGTCCAAACCACTTCTGTGGTTATCTGGAGATGGGCCTGGCCATCGTGCTGGCCTTTGCGCTTTTCTCGAAATTCCCGAAATGGGCGAAGGCGGCGCTGTTTTTCGGGGGAGGAGTGATCGCGGCCGGGATATTGCTATCGGTGTCGCGGGGTGGCTGGATCGCGACGTGTGCGGCGTTGCTGGTGCTTTTGGTGGTGGCATCGCGGGGGACGAGCGTGGGATGGGCGAGGCCGGCGCTGGTTGTGGGGGCGTTCTTGGCGGCGCTCGGCATCTGGCTGCTGGCCTCTCCGTTGGCGCGGGCGCGGCTCGGCCAGATGGGAGGACCCGGGATCGATGTTCGCACATCGCTCTATCGCGATGCGCTCAAGATGATTCCGGAGGCGCCGATTTTCGGGACGGGACCTGCCACGTTCGAGTATGTACACCCGCGATTTCAAGGACCCGAGTGCGGCGAGACGCGGGCCCGTTTCACACACTGCGACTATCTGAATTTGGTCTGTGACTATGGGCTGGTGGGGGCGGCCATCGTCGGAGGGTTTCTGTGTTCTCTGGCCCTGGGGCTGGCTCGGGCAAGGCGGCGGATCGAACGGCGGAACGATTTGGCCCTTTGGGCGGGATCGGTGGCGGCGGCCGTGGCGATCCTCGTTCACTCCGTGGTGGATTTCAACATGCACATCCCCGGCAATGCGGTGACCTTTTTTGTGCTTGCCGCGCTCCCGCTGAGATTTGCGGGCAACGGGGAACCGCCCGGGGAAGGGCACGCGGTGGCCCGGTGGACGGTCATCATCGTTTTCGCCCTGCTGCTGGGTTGGTTTTGCGTGACCGCGGTCAGGAACGGCGTCGGCAACGCCTATTGGCTGGTGGCGCACCAGCAGGAGGGGCAGATTCAACACGACGAGGCGATCGCGCTGGCGGACCGTGCGCTGCGGTGGGATCCGCGGCAAGACAGCGCCGCCGAACTGGCCGGGGATTACCTCCGGGTGTTGGCGGCAAAGAGCGGGGACGTCACGGAGCGCGCGCGCATCGGCGCGCGGGCGCTTTCGTACTATCTGGTGGCCCGCCGCAACAACCCGTGGGAGGTCACGGCCACGGTAAAGCAGGCGATGACCTGCGACACACTCCGGCGTTATCCCGAGGCGTTCATGCTTTACCAGCAGGCGCTGAAGGCGGAGCCGCGCAATTGGCGGATCCACGGGTGGCTGGCCCGGCACTTCTGGGTGCGCGGCATGTTGGATCGCGCGAAGCAGATGTACGAGCGGGCCCTGGAACTGGGCGGCGACAGCGAGATGCGCAGGGGATTGGAGGCGGTGGTGAAACTGCAAGAGGCGAGGCGGAAATGAGTCAGGCGCGAAGGAGGCGCGACGAGGGGGATGCGTCGCTGGCGTTGGCGCGGCGCTGTCGGGACGGCGCCGACGAGAAGAATGCGAGGGATGTCGTCATTCTGGACATGCGGGGGCTGTCCTCGGTAACCGACTATTTTGTCGTCTGTTCGGGAGACGTTCAACCCCAGTTGAGGGCGATCGCCGACGAGATAGAGAAGCGACTCAGAGAGGGAATGGGGAGACGGCCGCGCGGGATCGACGGGCTTCGGGGAAGCAACTGGGTGGTGTTGGACTACGGCGATGTCGTGGTCCACGTTTTCCAGCACGCGCTGCGCCTGCACTATGGCCTGGAGGAGTTGTGGAGCGATGCGCCGCGCGTCCTGTAGGCGGTGGGGTGATCGGGTGAGGTGACTCGACACGAGGCTCGAGGGCGCGCAACGTCATCGGCAGCAACGCCACCATCCGGATGAACGAAGATCCCCAGAACGCGGGAATGGCCCGGGAACGGATGGGTCCCGGACCCGAGGACGTTCCCCGGGCACAAATGCGCCGGAGGCTGGGGGCCGAAGACTATGTGCGGGGGATACTTGCGGGCGACCGGGCGGTCTTGGCGCGCGCCATAACGCTTGTGGAAAGCAATGCGCCCGGGCACACGGATCTGGCGCAGGAAGTGGTCACGAGACTCTTGCCGCACGCCGGGGACTCCATTCGCGTCGGGATCACCGGAGTGCCTGGGGTGGGCAAGAGCACGTTCATTGAGGCCTTTGGCATGCATCTCTGTGACATGGGGCGCAGGGTCGCGGTCCTAGCGGTGGACCCAAGCAGCACTTTGACGGGCGGCAGCATCCTGGGCGACAAGACCCGGATGGATAGGCTCTCGCGCCACCCCAATGCGTTTATTCGGCCCTCGCCTTCGGCTGGGAATCTCGGCGGCGTGACGCGAAAGAGTCGGGAGACCATCGTGCTATGCGAGGCCTTTGGGTGCGACACGATACTGGTTGAGACGGTGGGCGTCGGGCAGAGCGAGACGGCGGTCCGGGCGATGGTCGATTTTTTTCTGGTCCTGCTGCTGGCGGGGGCGGGTGACGAGCTCCAGGGGATGAAGAAGGGGATCATCGAGCTGGCCGATGGGCTCGCGATCAACAAGGCGGATGGCCAGAACAAGGTGGCGGCGGAGACGGCAAAGATCGAGTATTCTAGGGCGCTTCGCTACTTGGGCCCGCCGACTTCCGGCTGGAGGGTCGAAGTTCTGACCTGCTCCTCTATCGAAGGCGCTGGGATCCCCGAGATCTGGGACATGGTCCGGCGCTTCCGCGAGACGATGTTGCGGACGGGCGCCTATGTGGAGCGAAGACAGAAACAGCGCACCAGCTGGATGGTCGAGATGATCGAGCAGCATCTGTACGACAGCTTCTATCAGAATGCGGCGGTCCAAGAGGCGCTGCCCGCGGTGCGCAAGGCCGTGCTGGAGGGACGGTTGACCACGAGTGCGGGGGCGAGGGACCTGCTGAGGCGATTCTACGAAACGTCGCTGCTCGAGGATCTGATCGCCGGGCTGTGAGACGACCCGCTGGCGCCGGGGCCAGATTCTGTGTTATGTTAGGCGCATGAGATGGTTCGTGCGAGGGCTCCCATTCGCCCTGGTGGTTCTGACCGGCTGCGCCACGCTCGAGTCGAGGGTCGCGAAGAACCAGGCGCTGCTGCAGACCTATCCTGCGGATATCAGGCACAAGATCGAGGGGGGGGAGATTGCGAGGGGATTCACCAAACCGATGGTGCAGATCGCCTGGGGCGATCCTGACGACACGTTCCGTCGGGAAGATTCCGGCGGGGAATCCGAGACGTGGGTCTATCGGGGCTATCGGAGTCGGTATGCGATGTCGTATGCGCCGGTGGGCGGATTCTGGGCCGGTGGTCACCATAGGCGGCATGTCTTCGTGCCGTACGGGTTTGCGCCGTACGATGTGACCTGGCGAGAGGACTACACCCGGGCGACGGTAACGTTTCGGGGCGGGCGAGTGATCGCGTATGAAGTGAAGCAGCGGTGAGCTGACGCGGCGGTCGCAAGGGAATGGCTGGCCCTGGTCGGCAGACGCTGACGCGTTCGCGTGGAATATGCGGACTAGATCCCATGCCCCGCGCGGCGGGCCATCACCGGGGAAGAAAATGGGACGTGGGAGTGCGCTCGCGCGCGATTCGCGCATCGGATCGCCTGCAAGCAGGCTCCTGCTACCCGGCATCTGAATTTTCGAGTTAGCGCGCCCACCTGAGCCGGTGGGAAATGGGTCGGCGCTGGTCTGGGGTGAGCGCGGGCAGTTTGGCGACGAGTGGTTCACTGCGGTCAAGGGGCCCGACGCGTTCGCGGGCGAGCGTTTTGAGGTGTGACCAGCGGGGATTTGCGCAATCGGGCGCGGCCGCGATCTGGCGGAGTAGACTGCGCCAGTCGGTTCGAAGGCGCTCGATATCGCCGATTCCAGAGTGGTCGGTGGTCAATTGGCCACGTCGCCGGTCTCCGTCGATCAGTTCGCGCAGGACAGTGGATGCACCTGCACCGTATTGAGGCGGCACCCCGAATGTGAGGTACCCCTCGATAGAGAACCGGCCATAGGCCTTTTGGCACGCGTGCGCCAGGCGGCCGGACCAGCGGGGTTCGTCACCGCAGAATCTCTCGCCGGCGAACAGGTTGGAGAGGTCGAGGAGAAGGTCTTCGGGTGGATAGAGGGGGTCCTCGATGGCGGCTGCGATCGCAATTCCCTCGGGGCCGACGAAGAATGAGGCGATGCGGCCGCGATCGGTGAGCCTGAGATCACGGTCCAACAGGCCAATGCACGTCCACTGCCAAATGAGAGAAGGCTCGGGTCCGAGGCTGAGGCATTCGTTCCGGTGCGTGCAAGTGGCGCACGCGCGGAAGGGGCGGCGCGTGCGGCGGACCAGGCGCGCGCGGCCGGTGTCGGTGGCGAGATGGCACGGGAGATCTTCGGCGGCGATACTGGCGGTGCGCTCGACGCCCATGCGGGGAGGGTCGCGGGTGAGCAAGTTCCTGGCGAAACGGGGTGCCGCAATGCGGAGATCCTCGCCCGCCGCGGCGAGGCGCAGCAGGGACGCCCAGGGCAGGGCGGGGGCCCGGCGGAGGCGGAGCGGTCTTGCCTGCGCGAGGCGCGGAGAGTCGTGGCATGCGAGGAGGTAACCGATTTCGTCGAGCCCGCGGCGGCCGGCGCGCCCGATCATCTGCAGCAATTCGTGGGGTGCGATCTCGCACTCGATTCCCTCGGCGGAGAACTTGTCGCGCGTGATCAGGACCGACCGGAGAGAGAAATTGATGCCGGCGCTGAGCCCGAGTGTGGCGACCACGACCCGGAGTTGTCCGGTCTTGGCGAGGGGTTCTATCGCGCCGGCCCGCTGTTCGAAGCTCAGGCCGCTATGGTGATAGGCGATCCGAGACTGGAGGAAACGTTCGAGGGCTGGATTCAAGAGCGCGCGCTGTTCATCGGTGAGAGAAAGCGGGTCCGGCACCGGGAGCGTTCGCGCGAGTTGACGCGCGAGCCTTTCGGCATCCTGCCGATGAGGGGCGAAGATGAGGATGGGCCCGAGGTCCTCCCGGAGGGCCGCGGCGATGCGGGTCGGCCAGTATCCGGCGATTCCGGCGGGAGGTCGCCTGGAGAGGTCGTCGAGGTCGACTTCTTCGATGGGCACGGGGCGCTCCGCGTGGCGGACGACGCGGACATCGCGGCCGAGGCGCCGCAGCCATGCGGCGATCTCGTCGGGATTGGCGACGCAGCCGCTCAGGAGCAGTAGCTGGATTTCCTTTGGCAGAGAAATGATCACGCCCTCGTAATGGTTTCCGCGATTGGGGTCCATGATCCACTGGTATTCGTCGATGACGACCGTGCGGGCGACCACCCCTTCGAGCAGTGCACCCTGTGCCGCCTCGAGGGTGGCCACGACGATCGGGGCGTCTGTGGCGTGGGCGACATCGCCCGTCATGATGCCGGTGCGCCAGCCCCGGGCGCGCCACTCCGAAAACTTGTCGTTGGCTAGGGCCCGGGTGGGAACAGTGTAAAAGGCTTTTCTGCCGCAGGCGCCCCCCTCGATGAACTTTTCGAAAACGAAGGTCTTGCCGGCGCCCGTCGGTGCGTCGATGATGACATCCGAGCCGCTTCGGAGCGCCGATATGGCCTCCATCTGCCAGGGGTCGGGTATCAAAACGTTCTGTAGCGCGCTGAACACGGCAGAGAGAATCTGGGGCCCGGTGGCGGCAGGTCAACGGCCGTCCGCAGGTCCACGATGGAGGCGGGATAGTGTTTGTCGATAGCGTGATCATAACCGCGGTGGCGGGAGACGGTGGGAACGGGTGCCGGAGTTTCCGGAGGGAGGCATTCATTCCGCGCGGCGGGCCGGATGGAGGGGACGGCGGCGAGGGCGGCGCCATCGTGCTGGAAGTGGACCGGAATGTGTCGGACCTCTCCCATCTGAAATTCGCCCCTCTTCTGAAGGCGAGGCACGGTGGTCACGGGAAGGGGGGGGACAAGCACGGGCGCAATGCGTGCGAGGTGGTGGTGAAGGTGCCGCAGGGCACGGTGATCTATCGGTTGCCCGACGTGGTCGAGGGGGGTGAGTATCGCGCGAGAGGACCGCGTCCCGATCCGGAGCGCGATGGGCTGCCCCTCGTCCAGGATCTGGTGGAAGAGGGGACGCGTTTCACGCTGTGTCGCGGGGGACGCGGAGGGCGCGGCAACGTCCATTTCAAGTCGGCGACCAATCGGACCCCGACCGAGCATGAGCCGGGCGAGGAGGGGCAGCGGGGAACGTTTTATCTCGAGCTCAAAACGATGGCGGACTTCGGGCTCGTGGGATTCCCGAACGCGGGCAAGTCGACGCTGCTCAGGGCGATATCGCTGGCGCGGCCGAAGGTGGCGCCGTATCCATTCACGACGCTGGGACCGAACCTGGGCACGGTCGTGATGAAGGACGACTGGCAGAGGTACACGGTCGCGGACGTGCCGGGGCTAGTGGAGGGCGCGCATCGCGGCGTGGGCCTTGGGCACGAATTCCTGAGGCACATTGAGCGCTGCCGCGCGCTGATTTTCGTTTTGGACATGGCCGGCTCGGAAGGGCGAGATCCAACCGACGACTTCCGGCAGTTGCGCGATGAGCTCAAGCGCCATGGCCGCGGGCTTGCGGAGAAGGCCTTTCTGGTTGTGGCAAATAAAATGGACTTGCCCGCCGCCGAGGTCCACCTGAAGGTGTTTCGCCGACGATACCGGCGCAAGGTGATTCGCATATCCGCGGAGCGAGGTGACGGGGTCGAGGATCTCAAGCGCGCGCTGGCGAACTGGGGGCAGGAGGCTAGTGAGGCGGGAGGGGATGCGGCCGGTTCCCGGTGATCGGCCGAAGGGGCGCGCGCAAGTGGCTGGATATCGCATCCGGAACCGTCTATACAAGGCGGCAATGTCTGGCGCCAGTTTCACAGCGCTGATAGCGGCCTCACTTTTCGGGGCGGCGCCACCGGTGGATCCCGGAACGCCACCCGCGGGTCCCGGTGCGGCAATCGCCAGCCCGGGGACGGCGCCCGCCGCGCCCAGCACGCCGCCCGCGGCCACCGATGATTCGTCGGCGGTCATGAGCGTCAGTCCGAAGGATTGCATCGCCAGGGCGCTTGAGGAGAACCTCGAGCTGCAGGTTGATCGGATTGCGCCCCAGCTGGAAAGGGCGGACTGGATGGCGGCGCGCGGTCGTTTCGAGCCCTCGCTGGGGATGTCCGCCGAGTGGGAGGACGCGACATCGCCCATCTTTCCCGCGGACCGGATTCCGGGCGGCAGGCGGTCGGACGAGAATGAGTACACACGATATGAGGGGTCCCTCGGCGGATTGCTTCCGACGGGGCTATCCTATGACATTGCGTCGGCGGCAAACAACCACGAGGGGGTGGCCGCGAATTTTCAGAGCCGGTGGAGCAGCGATCTGGGCATCACCCTCACGCAACCGTTGCTAAGGGACGCGGGTCCCGGCGTGCAGATGGCCGAGATACGAATCGCGCGCAAGGGCGCGGAGGCCGCGGATGCCCAACTACAGTACCAGGTGAGCCGGACGGTCGCCGATGTGCTGAATGCCTACGTCGAGCTGATTTTCCGCCGCGATAATCAGACCGCTCGCCAGGAGGCCCTCGATCTGGCGACCCAGTTACTGAAGGACAACGAGACGCGCGTGAACATCGGCGTCATGTCCCCCCTGGACGTATCGCAGGCCCGGACCGAGGTCGCGACCCAGACGCAGAACGTCATCGAGGCCGACAGGGCGCTCCGGGAGGCACAGAACGATCTCAAGAGGCTGATGTTCCGGGACGTCGGGCCATATCTTCAAACGCGGATGGTGCCGACGGAACTTCCCCCGGTGCCCTCGTTCGCGGACCCGGTCCTGAACGTGGTGCACGCGCTCGAGTACCGGACGGATCTCGTGGACAAGCGCCTGCGCCTGGAGCAGGCGGGCATCCACCTCCGGAAGGCGAAGAATGCGCTGCTGCCCTACTTGAATGCCTTTGGTGGCTATAGGCTGCTGGGACTCCAGGATTCCATCGACGAATCGTACGAGACGACCGTCGACGCGTATGATCGGGATTGGTCCGTGGGCGTGGAGGTCACGATACCGCTTGGGATGAGCAAGGAGCGGGGGGAGAAGAAGCGGGCGCTACTCGAGCAAGAGAAGGCCGTGCTGGCGGTCAAGCAGATGGAGCAGAACATCATCGTGGAGGTGGACAACGCGGCGCAGGCCGTGCTGGCTAACGAGAAGAAGGTGGACGCGGCGCGGGAGGCGCGGCAGTACGCGTACGAATCACTGATGGCGGAGCAAGAGAAGTTGAATGCCGGCGCGTCGACGACGTTCGTGGTGGCGCAGTTGCAAAGGGATCTGGCTTTCGCGCGCAGCAACGAACTCCGGGCCTATGCGGACTGGCAGAAATCGGTTGTGGAGCTCGCGCATCAGGAGGGCACCCTGCTGATGCGCCTCGATATCGCGTTCAAGGCGCCTTGAGCGAGTCCACCGGGGTGGCCGGACCGCCGCCGAGCGCAAACATGGCGTCGAATTCCTTGGGGTCCCACTCGGCACCGGTCTTGTGACGTGCCTCGATGTTGCCGCTGACCGCGCGTTTCCCGAGGGGGAACCTGTCGGCGCCAAAGATGCCCACGCAATTGGGTTCATCCTTGAGGCGGGCGGCGACGACGAGTTCTGCCTGGCCGGACAGGCCCATGACGGAGAGATTCTTCGCCCCGATGGCGGCATGGCCCTCGAACGTGATGCCGTCCTCGAAATCGATCTGGAATTCGAGGACTTCACCGTCGGGGCCGAGTGCCACGCGGACGGGGCCCGCAAGGCGGCTTTCCGGGCCATAGGGCTGTATGTATGTGGCGATGATCTGGTTCTCCTCGCCCCTCCATGAGACCTGGACGTCGGTCTTGGGGACGCGTTCGCCATAGGAGCGGAAGCACCAGCCGCGTGGAGGCGACTCCTGCCCGCGGAACAGATCGATGTGGACGGCGGTGCCGCTCAGGAAATGGAGGGCGAGATTCTGCCCGGGGGATTCCGTCCAGACGGACATGAATTCCTCGCTGGAAGCGACGTCATTTTCCAGAAAATCCGGGCCCAGGTGCCAGAGGAGGGCGAAGTCGTGTTCTCCCTTTGTCCGGAGCGTATCCAGGACGATCCAGCCGCGGCCGCGCAGCCAGAGGACCCGGCGCTGGTGGCGGGCATGGATGTTGCCACCGGCCCCGTAGCCATCCGCGTACTCGCCCTCGGCGTACTCGAAGAACTGGCCGCGGAGGTAGCGGTTTTGGAGGGGCGCGGCTTCGGCGGCGCGCAGGTCTGGGGCGCGGCCGGTCTGGCGCATGCCCCTCCGGCATTGGCCGGCACCGTCGATGATCAGGGTGTTATGCGCCAGGCTCGAGACCGCGTATTCGTTCATCAGCCGGTCGCGCTCGGCCTGCTGATTGAGGCTGAAATGGCCGGAGTCGACGAGAAGGTCGCGCCCGCCGGCGGTGACATTGACGCTGAGGCAGTCCTCGTGCATGAGGCCCGCGCCGAAGTCGCTTGTCTTGAACAGGAGGAAGTGGGCGTCCTTCTCCCAGTCGCTGCGCATGGCGATGTAGCCCCCGAAGGGCATGGCCGCGGAGTTGGCGGGCGGCTCGGCGCCCTCCTTGCCAGATGTCGCAATGAAGCGGACATCGTCCAGCTCGAAGAAGTCGGTCCACTCCCGGAACAGGGGCTCGAGATCGATGTGCCAGGTCTGGCCGACGCGGGCCATCTGGCGCAGCGGGGTGGCGGCGTAAGCGAGGAAACGGATGCGCCTGCGGGCGGCATCGTGCAGCGGCATGCGTCGAGGGCGGGGGGCATCGCCCAGGATTTCGAGGATTCCCTTTAGCAGCGAGACGAGTTCGGCGTTGTTCTCGAGCGACTGCTCGACATCGCTGCCATCGGCGAACATGTGCCGGCGCATGGAATGTTCGATTCGGTCGAAGGCGATCGTGAAGGCGGCATTCGCCGAGCTGAACTCCGGGAGGATGATGGCGATCTCGAGGAGCGCCGCGGCGCCGAGGGCGAAATCGGAAGGGGAATCCTCATGGGGATTGTTGATGAGCACTTGGGTGTGCTCGCCGACGATGGAGGAGAGGATCCGGAAGAGCCTCTTGGTTTCGATGAGGGTATTGCCACCGATCCGCGAAAGTCCGAGGAGCCAGCTGCGCGCCCGCCTGGCGCAAATCGGTGCCGTCCATGATCCGCGGTCCGAGCGGCGGCCGTCCGGCTGCCGATAGAATCCCTCCCCGTTTGCCTCGCCGCTTCCTTCGGCGAAGACCATGGGTTTAGAGGGGGTGAAATCGAGCGCCTCGCAGCCATAGTCGTGATGGTCGAGGAAATCTTCGACGATCTCGAGCCAGCGTGCCGCGAATCGGTCATCCCCGGTTTGTTCGTAGGCGTGCACGAGGGGGGCGAGCCATTCCTGTTCGGAAAGCTGCTGGGTCCAGTTGGGGTCCGAGTCCGCGCGCATCAGCCAGTTGATGGGTCGGCCGATTTCGAGGAGGGGGGCATTGAGCAGGGCGACTTTGCCATCGAGGGTCAGGGTGGCCTTCTTGAGGGAATCTTCGGCATCGACGTGCCTCCAGGCCATGGGCCGGAAGGCGCGGACTCGGCCGCGGAGATGGGCCCCAAGCCATTCGGTTGCCGCGCCGACCTCGCCCGTCAGGACCAGTTGCCTTGCCTCATCGAGGCCCTCCATCATGAGGTCGATCTGGGAGATGTAGAGCTGGGCGTCCATCAATGACGGTTCCATGCGGCCATCACCTGCGTCTTTCTCGGTCTGGGGTCTGGCTTTGCCTTGCAACTTGGTGTCGCCCAGCCCGAAAGAGGGTACCAGATGCGGCGGCCCATGGCAACATCGTAGGCGGGATGATCGGTCGGGCAGGTGTCCGATGTCGCGGCCTTCGGCCATTCTCGTCTCAGAGCGACGCGATGGCCGCCATGATCTGGTCGGAGACTGACCGATAGGCGTCTTGGCCCCGGAGGCCCGGCGCCGGGACCGGGGGTTTCATGAGCGGGCCGATCGTGAGACTGAGCGGCCGGAAGTGGATTCTGCCAGATCCGCGGGGCAATGCGGCGTGCGCGCCGCGGATGCGCACCGGGAGAACGGGCGCGCTGGCCTTGGCGACGAGCAAACCGACACCCGGTTCGGCAGGCTGGAGTTGGCCGTCGGGGCTGCGCGAACCCTCGGGGAATACCACGAGGGGTTGCCCGGATTCGACGGTCCGAATCGCGTTACGGATGCCGCGGATATCGGGTCGATCTTGCTCGATAGGCAGGACGTTGACCCGTGGCAGAAGGAATCCCAAGATCGGGCCATCGAAGAGGGTCTTTCTGGCGAAGTAATGGATCGGGTATGGGAAAGCGACGCCGATGAGGGCTGGATCGAGGTAGCTCTCGTGGTTTGAGGCGATCAGAAAGCCTCCCCGGGGGGGGATGTTCTCGGCGCCGTGGACCCTGAGGCGGAAGGCAATCCGGTAGATCCATATGAACGCCGTCTTGCCGACGTTGTACCAGAGGGGGGAGTAGGTTCGGGCCTGGAGGCCGTCCGATTCAACTTGGCTCATGACGCATGGCTGTCCGTCGGTCGGCATTGCAATCCGGCAGTGTCGAGGGCCGAGCAGACGGCGGCCACGACCTCATCGATCGAGAGGGACGAGGAATCGATCACGCGGGCATCATCCGCGACCCGGAGGGGTGCCACGGCCCGGCTGCGGTCGATGTTGTCGCGCCGATTGATGGCGTCCTCTTCACCCTGCAGATGGCGGCGTGCTTCCCGGACTTCGGGCCTAGCGTCCAGATAGAACTTGTAGGGGGTGTTGGGGAACACGACCGAGCCGATGTCCCGGCCCTCCATGACGAGGGGTGCGAGTGCGCGGAGGGAGCGCTGCTCGGCCACGAGCCTGGCGCGGGTCTCCGGCACACGGGCGACGAGCGCCACGGCAGAGGAGACGTCGGGGGACCGGAGGGCGTCGGGATCGATCGGGCCATTGCATTCGAGGCGGGTGGTGCCGCCTTTGATGATGGCGTGGAAGTCCATGCGTTCGGAGAAGGCGGCCACGGCGGCGGTTTTGGCGGGGTCGATGCCCTCGTGGAGGAGGCGCCAGGTGACCGCACGATACATGGCGCCGGTGTCCACGTAGACAAAACCGAGTTGGGCGGCGACGCGGCGAGCCACGGTGCTCTTGCCGGAGGCGGAGGGGCCGTCGATTGCGATGACGGGGTTCATGCGTGCCGCCGATGCCTCCGGCGGAGGGACGCGAGCTGGCGCTCGAATCCAGGGTACGACGTGCGGATGCAGTCGGTGTTGAGGATGCGGGTTTCGCCCTCGCAGAAAAGGCCGAGCACGGCGAATGCCATGGCGATGCGATGGTCTCCAAAGCTATCGACGGTGGCCCCGGCGAGGGGAGAACCTCCTTGGATGACGAGGCCGTCCGGGGTCTCGTCCACCGGCACACCGAAGGCGGCGAGGTTGGTGGCGATGGCCGCGAGGCGATCGGTTTCCTTGAAGCGGAGTTCGCTGGCCTCCCTGATCACGGTGGTGCCATCGGCGAGGGCGCCGAGAGCGGCGATGATGGGGATTTCATCGATGACGTTGGCGATGAGCGCGCCCTCTATGATCGTGCCATGGAGCGGGGCGCCGCGGACCTCGACGGTGCCCCGGGGTTCGATCTGGTCGCCGGCATCGAGATTCTCGCGTATCTGCGCGCCCATGCGCAGCAGGACGGTGATGAGCCCGGTGCGCGTCGGGTTCAGGCCGAGGTTTTCCACCACGAGGCGCGAGCCGGGCAGGGCGGCGGCGGCGGCAATCCAGAATGCGGCGGAGGAAAAATCCCCGGGCACGCTGAAGTCTCTGGCGGTTGGGATGCTGAGGCCATTGATGAAGGTGGTGAGGCCTTCGCTGCGGATCGGCAGCATGAAGTGGCGCATCATGCGCTCGGTGTGGTCGCGGGATTGGTTGGGTTCCGAGACCGACGTGGTGCCCTCGGCGAACATGCCGGCCAGGAGGACGCAAGACTTGATCTGGGCGCTGGCGACCGGGGTTTGGTGATCGATGGGGTGGAGGCGGCTGGCCTGAATAAGAAGCGGGGCGCAGTCGTTGCCGTTTTCGCTTTTGATGAGGGCGCCCATTTCGGTCAGCGGCTTGGTGATGCGGTCCATGGGGCGCGAATTGAGCGAGGCGTCGCCGGAGAGCCGCGACGAGAATGGCTGTCCGGCCAGGATTCCGGAGAGCAGCCGGAGGGAGGTGCCGGAGTTGCCGCAGTCGATTGTCTCGAGAACCTGTCGGCAGTCTCCGGCTGTGCCAGTGATCTCTAGGTTGGTGCCATCCTCGGACTCGATTTCGGCGCCGAGGGCCTGCATCGCGCGGAGCGTGCGCGCGCAATCCTCGCCGGCCAGGAAGCCGGCGATTCGGGATGTGCCTTTGGCGAGGCCGGCGAGCATGACGGCCCGGTGTGACATGCTCTTGTCACCGGGCACGCGGATTCGGGTGGCGATCTTCTTGATGCGCCTGAGGCGGATCTCGCTCATGTTCCAGTTATCTCCGGAGGCGGAGCCGGGTCGCGCGCGCATCTGCGAGAAACGCGGTCAGGCTCTCCCCTCGGGAAAGGGCGCTTTGTACAGCATCCAGCTCGGACCGCAAGGCCCGTATGGCGTCGGTCATGGCCGTGCCGTTTTCGCGGAGGATCTCATCCCACATCTCGGCCGATCCCATGGCGATGCGGGTGGAGTCGCGAAAACCGGGTCCGGCGAGATCGAGGGCCGCCGCGTCGGCGCGCGCGGCGGCGTGGACGAGGGCAGCGGCGGCGAGATGAGGCAGGTGACTGACGAGCGCCATGGCGCGATCGTGGGCGTCCGGGGCGAGCTGGAATAGCCGGCAACCGAGGGAGGCCCAAAAGGTCGTGACGCGTTGAACCGCGGCCGGGTTGCTGCGGGGGCTGGGGGTGACGATGCACGCGGCGTCGCGAAAGAGGTCGGCCCTGGCGTGCTCGATGCCGGCCTGATCGCCTCCGGCCATCGGGTGGCTGCCGACGAAGTGTGCCGCCGATCCGATGATCGGCTCGAGTCTGGTCACCACCGGGGCCTTGACGCTTCCGACGTCGGTCACGACGGCGCCGTCCTTCAGGTGGGGAAGGATGCGCGAGGTGATTTCGGCCATGGCGCCGATCGGGGTGCAGAGGACGACGACGTTGGCGCCCGAGACCGCGGCGGCCAGGTCGGTGGAGGCGAATGCCTTGGGGCAGCGGCGGTCAAGTTCTTCGACCACACTTGTCCTGCGACCCCAGATCCTGACTTTCACCGACCGATCGGCCAGGGCCATCGCGAGGGAACCGCCCAAGAGGCCGGGCCCTAGAACCGCCACCGTGTCGCTTTCCGGCCTCGGGTTCACAGTGCGCGATTCCCCTATTTGGCGGTGGCCGAAGCGGTCGGTGCGATCATTGGCCGACCGAGTGCTTGGGCCAGGGCCTCGAAAAAGGTGTCCATCTGGGTCGGGGTACCGATCGAGACGCGGATCCAGTCGGGAAGTTTATAGCCATCCATGGGACGGACGATGACCCCTTTGCGCAAGAGGGCGTCAAAGACCGCCCTGCCGTTGCCGACCTTCATGAGGACGAAATTGGCTGAGGAGGGGACGAACTGGATGCCGGCGCCAGAAAGGAAAGACTCGAGGCGGCCGCGACCTTCGTCGACGATGGCCTTGGTGCGGCGCTGGTGTTCGGTATCCGCGATGGCGGCGAGGGCGGCGGCCTGGGCCATGGCGTTTGCGTTGAAAGGCTGGCGGGCGCGCTGCAGCCACTGCGCGATGTGAGCTGGCATCACCCCGTACCCGATGCGCAGTCCGGCGAGGCCCTGGCTCTTGGAGAATGTGCGCATGACGACCGCACTGCGGCCGTCGCGGACATAGGAAAGGCTATCGGGCGGCTCGTCCATGAATTCCCTGTAGGCCTCGTCGATGATCGCAACGACATGGGCGGGCAACCGCTCCATGAAGTCATCCAGTTCGTCTTGGTCGATGCACGTGCCGGTGGGATTATTTGGATTGCCGATGAAGACCAGTCGCGTGGCGGGCGTGATGGCGCGGAGCATGGCCCGCAGGTCGTGCCGGAATCCGGGATCGGGCACCTCGATGCAGCGGGCACCGAAAAGTTCCGACATCAGCTTATAGACGACGAATGCGTGCTCGGCGGCGATGGTCTCTGCGCCAGGGGTCAGGAAACAGTGCCCGAGCAGTTCGATGATCTCATTTGAGCCATTGCCGAGGACGACGTTTTCCATCGAGACGCCGTTGGCCTGGGCGATCGCGCGGCGCAGGTGGTAGCCGCCGCCGTCGGGATAAATGTGGGCGATGGCAGCGGCGTCGCGCATCGCGGCGAGCGCCATTGGAGAGGGACCGATGGGATTCTCGTTGGATGCGAGTTTGACAATGCGGGCTGGGTCGAGGCCGAGTTCGCGTGCCGTCTCATCGATCGGCTTGCCGGTCTCGTACGGGTGCAGCGCTCGCAGCCACGCATTCACTGGGGGCAGTTCTGTGTTTTGCATTTTGCCCCTGAAGTCTATCGGGCGCCGCGCCCAGCAAAAGCGAAAAGGGTGGCGGCGAGGAGCCCGGCGATCTCTATGGGCGGGCCCCGGGTGCGGCAGGTCACCACCGGGGAAGAAAATTCGTAGCGAAGCCGATCGCCAGAGGCGATTTTACCAACATTCGGGTTTCGGCCCTCGCGCCACGGGCGGGACGCCCGTGCCACAGGACCGTGGCATGGGCATCTTTCCCATGGCCACCGCCGAAGGGCGCAAGCCCTTCGCTACCCGACCGATACGCCCTCTTTTTGAGCTAGACGGTGCGGTGAGAGCCGTCGCAGAAGGCCCCATTCTTGGAGTGTTTGCATCCGCACCAGGCGATGCGGCCCGGCTGCGTGATGTCCACCTTGAGGGGCGCCATGCCGGAACCCTTGTGGGAGCCGTCGCAGAACGGTTGGGTATGGGACATGCCACAGGCGCACCACCAACGGGTGCCAGCGGCTTCTTCGGTGACGAAAGGCGCCTTTTGGGCGATCTTTGGTGTGGGCATATGGGGACTATGGCGCATGCGCGGAAATTGCCAAATGAGGCTTCCGGCGCGATTGAACCCTTGGCGGAAGTGCCATAGACTGACTGGCCATGGGCAACCGTGCCGTCAGGGCCAAGGACGCACCCGCAAACGAGGTGGCGGGGGTGGTGTTGTTTGCGCTGGCGGCGCTCCTCCTCTTGAGCCAGCTGAGCTATTCCCCCTGGGAAGTGTCGTTCGTCAAACAGCCACCGAACCCCACGACGAACTGGGTGGGACCGGTTGGATTGCACGGGGCGTGGTTGGGATTCATGGGCTTTGGGGCGGCGGCATATCTGTTGCCGGTGCTTGCGGCGGTGGGCGGCGCCCTGGCGTTTTGGACGAGGGGCTTTGGATTGGTCCGGTTCCTTCTCCTGGGGCTGGTGATGGTGCTTGCGGCTGCGGGACTCGCGGATTGGGCGGAGAAGGTCCTTGGATCCTGGGCGGCGGCCAAGGAATTGGAGAGTCCCGGCGGCGTGGTGGGCGAGGGTCTAAACCGGATGTTGCTCGGGCGGTTTCTGGGACCCGTTGGGGCTCCGCTGGTGCTGGTGACGGTCTATTTCACGGCGCTGATCCTGCTCTTGAAGATCCGGCCGCTGAAGATGATCCGGGAGGCCGGACCGATGATTGTCAATTGGATGTACCGCTGGCAGATGGCCAGGGCCGACGCCGCGAAGCGACTCGAGTTGCAGCGCAAACATCTGGAGCGCGAGAAGCGGCAGCTTGAGAAGCAGCTCAAGAAGGTGGGGGCGGGGGTGGTGGAAGTGGAGGAGGCGTCTGGGGCGGCCCATAAGCCAGAGGTGCCAGAGGAACCCCCCACTCGGCGGGTGCTGCGCCCCGAACCGAAGATCATCGATGCGGCCGGCATGCCGCCCGATCAGGCCGCGCCAGCCGGTCCCGAGGTGGCGCGGGAACCCAAGGCCCCGAAACCGGAGCGGCGTCGGCCGCCGGTGGCGAAGCCGAAGGGCGCGGGGGAAGGCGCGCGGACTGCCGCGCCGCAACCGACGTCCACCTTTGAGAACTACCAGTTGCCGCCCCTGTCCCTATTGGAGCGCTCCGATCCGTCGAAGCGCGTCGCGGCTACCTCCGAAGAACTCGCCAAGAAGCAAGAGACCCTCGTGCAGACGCTCAAGCAATTTGGGATCGTGGTGGACAAGGGGGACATCACGCGGGGGGCGACGATCACGCGCTACGAATTGTATCCTGCGCCGGGGGTCAGGGTGGACCGGATCCTGAGTCTGGACAGGGACATCGCGCGGGCGATGAAGGCGGAGAGCATCAACATACTCGCGCCCGTCCCGGGAAAAGACAGCGTGGCCGTCGATCTGCCCAATGCCAGCAAGGTGCCGATCAGCCTCAGGGATCTTTTGGAGACCACGGCGTGGGCGACGACCGAGGCGCGCATCCCCCTGGCGCTGGGCAAGGACGTGTACGGCACATCCTTGGTCCAGGACATGTCGGAGATGCCGCACGTTCTGATCGGCGGCAGCACGGGATCCGGAAAGTCGGTCTGCATCAATTGCATGCTGCTGAGCCTGCTGATGAAATTCAGTCCGGCCGACATGCGGATTCTTCTCGTGGATCCGAAGGTGGTGGAGCTGCAGGTGTACAATGGTCTGCCCCACCTGATCGTGCCGGTCGTCACCGACCCAAAGAAGGTGCTGGTGGCGTTGCGCTGGGTCATCAACGAGATGGAGAAGCGCTATGACCTGATGGCCAAGGTGGGCGTGCGCAACATCATGGCTTTCAACCGCAGGCCGAAGGCCGATCCGGTGATCGAAGAGCTCGACCTACCGGAGAAACTCGCGAAGACCGAGGATGAAGAGCCCGCCGAGGCAACGCCGGCGCCCGAGCCAGCCGACGTGCCCGACAGGCTGCCGTACATCGTCATCGTGATCGACGAGTTGGCCGACCTGATGCAGACGGCGCCCAAAGACGTTGAGTTGGCCATCGCGCGGCTATCGGCCAAGGCGCGTGCGGCGGGCATCCACCTGGTTCTTGCGACGCAGACGCCGAGGGCGCAGGTGGTCACGGGCGTGATCAAGACAAACATCCCGTGCCGGGTGTCATTCAAGGTGCCATCGGCGCTGGATTCGAGGGTGATCCTGGACGACGGGGGCGCCGAGAATCTCCTGGGCAAGGGCGACATGCTGTTTTTCCCCCCCGGTTCGCCGAAGCTCATCCGCGCCCAAGGGGCGTTCGTGTCCGACGAAGAGGTGCACCGGGTGGTCGAGTTCATACGGAAGCAGTGTCCGGCGGCCTACGAGGAGTCGGTTCACGAGAAGATGAAGAGCACCTCCTCCGAGTCGACGGAGGACGACGAGGACGAGGAGATCGTGGCGCAGTGCATCGAGGTGGTGCGGCAGGAGGGGAAGGCATCCACATCCTTGTTGCAACGCCGACTCCGGCTGGGCTATACCCGCGCGGCCCGGATCATGGACGTTCTGGAGCGACGCGGCATCGTTGGCCCGGAGAACGGGGCCAAGCCGCGCGAGGTATTCATGGGTCCAGAGTAGTCTGGTGTCAGGATTAATATGATTACGGAGAGTGGCAGTGACGGTTCGCCCCTGGGCGTGGAGTTGCGGAAGTTCCGCGAGTTGCGGGGTTGGACGGTGGAGGCGGCGGCGAAGGTCACCAAGATCCGAGCGGATCAGATCCAGGATCTGGAGAATGACAACTACGCGCATTTTCCGAGTGTGGCGTGCGTGCGCGGGTTCGTGAGGATCTACGCGAAGGCGCTGGGGCTGGATGAGCGGCGGATGGTGGAGCGGCTTGACGGAAGGATCAGCGAGTTCGTGCCGGCCGTGAGGCCGATGGAAGCGATCGAGAAGCTCCCGACGCCGGTGGTTCGGAAGGTGCGCGAACCGGTGACTCGTTCGGTGGGAGGGAACCTGATGGGATCGGTGGCGGTTATCCTGCTTGCGATCGCGGGTTGGGTGGGGTGGCGGATCTGGGGCACCGAGGAAGAAGTGCCGGTATCGCCGCCCCGCGCGGAGGTGGCGCAGGCCGCGCCCGCGTCGGAGGCGCGACCGGCGGGCGGCGCGAGGCCGTCGGCGGCCGTGTCGGCGGAATCGGCCACACCACCGCCCGTGGAGACCCCGAGCATACCGTCCGCCAAACCGGTCGCGCCTCCGGCTGCGGTGCCCGTGGCAGAACCGGTCCCCGAGCCGATGGTCGAGAACATCCCCCGTGCGGAACCTGTGCGGCCCGTGATGCGTCTGGAACTCGTGGCCGAGGAGGAGGCGTTCGTGAAGGTTGTGGTCAATGGCAATGACGACGAACCCCTTTTCGATGGCATCGTCGGCGCGCACCAGCGGATCAATTGCGAGGGGGAGCGCATCTACGTCAAGGCGCGGCCGGCGTCGGCGCTGATGGTGAGCGAGAACGGTGCGCCGCCCGCCCGGCTGAGCAAAGAAGCCGTGGTGCAGGAGTTTTTTTTCCCGAGGTGACGACCCCGATCCTGGAACAGGCGCGGCTCTACGCGATCATCGACACCGGGTATCTCGGTGACCGCCCGGTCGAGTTCTACGCTCGAGAATTGGTTGCGGGCGGTGCCGACATCGTGCAGTTGCGGGCCAAGGGCCTGCCCGCGGAGAGGGTGATCGAGATGGGGCGCGCGATCCTGCCGATCTTGAGGGACGGCGGGGTGCCCCTGATCATCAATGACGACCCGGTGGCGGCGGGTTCGGTAGGGGCCGCTGGCGCGCACGTGGGGCAGGATGACATGCCGGTGCGCGATGCCCGGAGGCTGGCCGCGTGGCGTGTGGCACCGCAATCGATCGTGGGGAAATCGACGCATTCGCCGCAGCAGGCCTTTGCAGCCGCAGAGGAGGGGGCGGATTATATCGGTTTCGGGCCGCTGTTCGCCACGCCCACCAAACCGGACTATCCGGCGATCGGGTTGTGCGACGTGGCCCGAGTGACGGCCGGGGCGGGGCTTCCGGTGTTTTGCATCGGCGGCGTGAAGATCGAGAACCTCAGGGATGTGCTGAAGGCGGGGGCGCGGCGCGTGGTCGTTGTCTCGGGCATTCTCAAGGCCGGGCGGCCCAGCGAGTACTGCCGGGCGCTGAAGGAGATCCTGCTGGAGGTCGGGTGAGCGCGGCCGGCGACAGGTCCGGGCTCGTGGAGCGGATTCGGGCCGAGGGGGGAGATGATGGCCTGACATTTCGTCGGTTCATGGAGATGTGCCTCTACGATCCGCGCGAGGGATTCTACGTCGGGCCGTTGGCGGAGGTTGGGCGGGAGGGGCACTATCTCACGAGCGTCGCGGTATCGCGGTTATTTGGGCACATCCTCGCGCAGCAGATTCTTGAGGTCTGGGTGAGGCTGGATCGGCCGAAGCCATTCTGGCTGATAGAGCAGGGGGCACACAGCGGGCGGCTCGCGGCGGGTGTGTTGGTGTGGTGCCGGGAATTTGCTCCGGCGCTGTTCGGCGCGGCGCGCTGCGTGATCATCGAGCCGTTTGGGCACTGGCGCGATCGGCAGCGCGCCACGCTTTCGGCGGCGGGGCTCGTGGAAAAGCTGGAACACGTCGCGTCGCTGGAGGCGCTGGCCGCCGCGCCGGTGGCCGGTGCCTTTTTCTGCAACGAGCTGCTGGATGCTTTTCCGGTGCCGCGGATCCGTCTTGTGCGGGGCGCGTGGCGGGAGATGCGGGTGATTTGGCGGGGCGATCGCTTCGATTGGGCCGAAGGGCCCATTGGAGCGCCGGGCCTTGCGGGCATGGTCGCCCGGCTGCCGCTGCCCCCGATCGATGGCTATTCGACGGAGGTTCACGAAGGCCTGCGGCCGTGGTTGGGCGCGGTTTCAGCGGCCCTGGCGGCGGGGGTGGTGCTAGCGTTTGATTATGGCATGCCGCAAGAACAATACTACGACCCGGCGCGGCCCGATGGCACGATCCGCGCGTACCACCGGCATCGCATGTCAGCCGACGTTCTCGCTTTGCCCGGCGAGCAGGACATCACCGCCCACGTCAACTGGACGGAATTGGCCGGCGGCGCCCACGGGGCGGGCACGGATTTCTTGGGCATTGCCGACCAGCACCATTTTGCGGTCGGGGTCTTGGAAGAGGACTTGCGACGTCTGGACGGGGTGGCCGGGGCGCCGGATCTGGCGGCAGCCTTTCGAACGATCGCGCACCCGGAGGGCATGGGCCGGCAGTTCGCGGTCGCCGGGTTCTCCAAGGGAATGGCCGCGGATGAGCCCCTGGCGGGATTCAGGTTCGCCCGCTTTTTCGATTGAGCTTTGGCGGCCCGCACTTAAAGGGGACACATGCCCGTTTCAGTCGTGACCGGGGCCGCGGGATTCCTCGGCTCTCACCTGACCGATCGCCTGGTGGCCGAAGGCCATCGCGTCATCGGCATCGACAACCTCTTGACCGGCAACGTCGCGAACATCGAGCACCTGGCCGGCAACGAGAATTTCAAGTTCATCAAACAGGATGTGACGGAGTTCATCTACCTGCCGGGGCCCGTCGATTTCGTCTTCCATTTCGCATCGCCCGCCAGCCCGATAGACTATCTCGAGTTGCCGATTCCGACACTCAAGGTGGGCGCGCTCGGGACGCACAAGGCGCTCGGCTTGGCCAGGGCCAAGGGGGCGAGTTTTCTGTTGGCTTCGACGTCCGAGGTCTACGGCGACCCCCTGGTGCATCCGCAGCAAGAGGACTACTGGGGCAACGTGAACCCCATCGGCCCCCGGGGCGTGTACGACGAGGCCAAGCGCTTCGCCGAGGCGATCACCATGGCCTACCACCGTTCGCACGGTGTCCGGACGCATATCGTGCGCATCTTCAATACCTATGGGCCAAGGATGAGACTGCGGGATGGGCGCGTCGTGCCCGCGTTCGTCGGTCAGGCCCTGCGCGGCGAGGATCTGACGGTTTTTGGCGATGGTTCCCAGACCCGCAGCTTCTGCTTTGTCTCGGATCTCATCGAGGGCATCTACCGCCTTTCCCAGTCCGATTTCCGCGAGCCGGTCAATGTCGGAAACCCCACGGAACTCACCGTGAAGGCCTTTGCTCAGAAAATCATAGAGATGACGGGTGCCGGCAGCCGCATCGTGTACAAGCCGCTGCCGGTGGACGACCCCAAGCAGCGGCGCCCCGACATAGGCCGGGCCAAGGCGATCCTCGGCTGGGAGCCGCGCGTTGGCCTAGAGGAGGGGATGCGACAGACAATCGAGTGGTTCCGGCGGCGCCTGGATTGACCGGGGGCCACAGATTTCGCTTGCGCCGGGGCCCCTCAAAGCGTAAAAGGTAGTAGTTTTTAGCTTGATCGAAGTGTTGCAGCGCCACGTAAGAATGTCCCGCGCCCGGGCGCGGTTGAAGGCCCCCTTTTGGGGTTGTGTAGGCGCGTGACGCCGACTCTCATTCTGTGAATCCAACAAAAGGGGCATATTATACATCCACATAGGTTCAATCGCTTCGACGGCGCCAGTCGCATTCGCGCCAATCATCGGATCAGGGCCCGCGAGGTCCTCGTGATCGATCACGAGGGGCAAAAGCTCGGTGTCCTGCGGATCGAGGAGGCGATGTCCCGGGCCAAGGCGGCGGGCCTAGATCTCGTGGAGGTTGCGCCGAACGTCAATCCGCCCGTCTGCAAGATCATCGATTTTGGCAAGTACAAGTTCCAGCAGGCGAAGATGCAGCGGGAATCCCGCAAGCACCAGCACGGCGGCAAGGTCAAGGAGATCAAGTTCCGGCCGAACATCGCCCCGCATGACCGGCTGACCAAGCTGCGAAATGCCGAGGTCTTCCTTGACAAGGGGATGAAGGTAAAGTTGACTCTCATGTTTCGCGGCCGTGAGATGGTGCAGATCGACTCTGGGCCAGAGATGGTCCGGGGCGTCTGCGGGGCATTGAGCCACGTCGGACTGGCCGAGGGCGACCCGAAGAGGGTCGGCTCTCGAGTCATTGTGGTGATGGTGGCGCCCCTGCCGCAGCACAAGCGGGTGCGAAAGTATAGCTTGCCGCACGAGGAGGCCGTCGAGGAGCCGGAGGAGCCGGAGGATCACGACGACTCGCAGGAGTGAGGTGGGCCGACAGGAGGATTTGATGCGCAAGAAAGTGGCGAGATCGAAGACGAACAAGGCGGTGGCCAAGAGGTTCAAGGTGACCGGCAGTGGCAAGATCGTGCGCCACAAGACCGGCCGTCGGCACCTTTTGTCCAGCAAGAGCCGCAAGCGCAAGCGCAGCCTGTCCCGCACCACGACGGTGGATTCGAGGCTCAAGGATCACGTCGTGGAATTGCTGCCCTTCTCGCATTGATGGGCCGAGAGAGGATCTGAGACATGGCAAGGGCTACAAATTCACCGGCCTCGAGGGCGAGGCGCAAGAAAGTCATCAAGGCATCCAGTGGGTACCGTGGCAGGCGGAGCAAGCTGTTCCGCTACGCCAAGGATGCCCAGATGAAGGCGAAGTACTGGCACTACCGCGACCGCAAGACCCGCAAGCGGAACTTCCGCTCGCTGTGGATCACGCGGATCAACGCGGCGTGCCGGGACCTGGGCGTCACCTACAGTCGGTTGTTCGAGGCGCTGAAGAAGGCGAGCATCGAGCTCGACCGGAAGGTGCTCGCCGACATCGCGGTGTCGGATCCCGCGACGTTCGCGAAGATCGTCGAGGCCGCCGCACCGCAGAAGGCCGCCGCATAGCATAGGGGCCTGGCCCTGGTTTTCGCCGGGGAGGACATCGAGGCTGGCGTGAGGGCTTTCCCACTCGTCCGGATTTTGGGGATTCTGTGCTGCGCCTTGGTCGTCGGGGCATCATGGGCCGAACCGGGATCGGCGTCGGGTGCCCTGAGGCTTGAAGAGGCTGGGGCAACAGCGCGCGTTTACAAGACCTTGGCGGGCGGGCGAACGCTCAAGCTGTACGTGTTTTCCCCCAAGGATCATTCGGCGGCGGACCGCCGTCCGGCTGCCGTGTTTTTCCATGGCGGGGGTTGGGTGGGGGGCGTGCCCGGGCAATTCGGGGGTCACTGCGGTCATCTTGCAAAGCGCGGGATGGTGGCGATCGAGGTCGAGTACCGGCTACTGGGGAAGAAAGATCAGGATCCGCCGGAGGTCTGCATTTGCGATGCGAAATCGGCGATGCGCTGGGTGCGGGCGCACGCGGGGGAATTGGGGATCGATGCGTCGCGGATTGCGGCGGGCGGGGGTTCGGCCGGCGGTCATCTCGCGGCCGCCACGGCGTTCATCGGCGGCTGCAACGATCCGGCCGATGATACAAAGGTAAGCGCCAAACCGGACGCACTCCTGCTGTTCAACCCGGTGTTCAATAATGGCCCGCCGCCGGAAGGGTGGGGTCACGCGCGGTGCGGGGATCGGTACAGGGAGTTTTCTCCGGCGCACAACGTTGGCCCAGGCGCCCCGCCGACAATCATCTTTCTCGGCACCGAGGACAAGCTTGTGCCGGTCGCGACAGCCAAGAAGTTCGAGTCCGAGATGCGCTCTGTAGGCGCCCGGTGCGATCTGAAACTCTACGAGGGCCAGGGGCACGGATTTTTCAACCAGGCCAAAGGTGGCGAGAGATTCTACAGCGAGACCCTCGCGGCTGCCGACGCCTTTCTCGTTTCCCTGGGCTGGTTGTCGGCCGGACGCTAGACCACCGCTCTAGCCTGCACATTTCACGCTTCCGCGGGAAATATGCAGGCTCAAAGGAAAACCGCGCTCCGAAAAACGCGATTTTGAAGGGTCCTGGGCCACCGGTTCGAAAAACACACTCTGCAACCGAGAAAGATCCCAGTCTTTGCCAGACCTTTCCCAATAGATGTCTTTCATGGCGCGGTTTTCCCAGAGCCCGGAATTTCACGGCCTGACGGCCGTAAAATATCCGGGCTAGTGGGCGTCGTCATGTGGGGCACGCTGTCCGGTTCGATGCTGCCGTTCCTGTTGCGTCGGCTGGGGTTTGATCCGGCGGTGTCCTCGGCGCCGTTTGTGGCGACGCGCGTGGACGTGACGGGGCTGGTGATCTATTTCGCTGTTGGCTGGGTGATCATGTCCGGGACGCTTTTGTGAGGTTCGCCCATCTGGGGCGGCGGATGTCGGGTCAGCGGCTCGCGCATCGGACGCGGGCGAGTCGGAGGCCATCCGTTCGCTCGCGTGTGCTGGGATCGAGGTATCCCCGCGTGCCGAATCCGACGAGGAGGAGGCCCGATTCGATTTCCACCACATCGGTGTAGCCGGATTGGGTCGTGGCATCGACGCAGGTGATATCGGTCCACGTGCGTCCTCCATCGGCGCTGAACGCGATCATAGCGCCGGGGCGACCATAGCTCATCACCAGGGATCCGTCGCCCAGGACGGCCAGGCTGGGATAGCAACCCTGCAGGCCGGTCCGCTGCGGCTTTGACCACGTCCGGCCCTCGTCGCGGCTTGCGGACCACATGATGGGGTTGTCCTGACAATTCAGGTCGGACGCGTTGCCGGTGCGCATGACGGCGAGCCATGAGCCGTCGGGGAGGCTGCGCATGGACCCCTCATTGTAGCCCTCGCTGCCGATCGGTTCGTACCCGATCGTGGAAAGGTACCGCCAGGTGCGCCCGCCGTCGGCAGATTCACAGGTGTAGCTGCGGGAGTAGGGGCGGCCGTGGCCGTAGGGGCACAGCGCGGTATCGCTCTTGAACCAGCCGGCCATGTAGGCCACCAGCGAGCCATGGGTCCGCTCCAGCAACGACCTCATGAACAGCGGGCCGACGTGTGGCCCATGACCCATCGCGCCCTTGGCCTCGGGGACGAACATTTCCGCCTGATCCGTTTCGAAGCGGAGGCCATCCTTGGAGGTGTATCGCGCGACGGAATACCAACCATCCCTGTCCTTGATAGGCAGGCAACGATAGGCCAGCCCGATCACGCTCCCGTCGCGGAACTGTTCGGCGCCTTCGCCGAAACCGCCCGGGGCCTGTTGCCAGGTGCGGCCGCCATCGCGTGAGACTTGGTCGGCGCAGAAAAGCGTCCCGTCGCGCAACCTGAGGAAGCGTCCGAAATGCGTCCCTGGGCCGAGGAGGGTCGATGGTTCGACGGTGACCTGGAGGTGGTCCTTCGGGCCGATGACCTTGATGGCGAACGGGCGCTCATCGACCGCGCGTCCCGACGGCCCGAGGGCCTGCAGGAGGAGGTGGTGCGCGCCCGGTGCCCAGCCGCGCGTGTCGAATTGGTGCGACAGCGTGCCGGATGTTGAGGATGTGGCATCCTTCGACGAAGGGTTCGGCGAAATTTTGAGGAAGGAGCGCCTCTTGTCCGTGTCATAGGAGAAGCCCGGAAGGACGTCGGACGGCGCGACATGGAGGGCATCGCCCACCTCGAAGCTTGCGATGGTCTCCGGGGTGAAGCGCACCGTCAGTTCGACCGCTTGGCCGGCCGCGATGGTCCCTGGCGTCACGGCGAAATCGGCGATGGCGCGACTCTTGGCCAGCGAATTGCCCCCAAGGTCTTCGATCGACACCTTGTCGGCGCCCACCGTCACGGCGAAATCGTGCCGCGCGGCCACGAATGGGCCCGGCGCCGGTCGGCTGCTGGCAAAGAATGCCAGGGGGTACCGACCGGGCTTCCACCCGCGCGTGCTGATCTCGATCGCAATACCGCCTTCCGACTTGTCGCGGTCCAGCGAACCATTATCAGAAATGTGGTACGTCTTGCCTTCGGCGACATAGCGGTAGCCGTTCGCCCGGAGCGGGAATCCGGGGAGCGCGTCCTCCGCCTTCACCTGGTCTGCCGTGCGGAGGAGAAAGCTCCCCAGCGCGATCCCTTTGGCAACGGCCCGGGCGCGCACCACAAACGATTCATTTGGGCGCAGCGACATGGGCTCGATGCGGAAATCCTCCAGCGCGATACGCGGTGCGGCGTCCGCCGACGCGACCGGGATGTGGATGAGCATCGGGATCAGGCACCAGAGCAGGCGCGCCACGAATGTGGGGTGCACGGTTTGGGATGGCAGGAGCTTGAGGGGCATAGGGTGGTGGGTTTGGATTTGCGAGGATTGTATTCTATTTTGCCATGGAAGGTTCCGGCAAGACCCGATCAGGGGTTGCTCGAAAATCCCCGTAGCCGCGAGGCAGGCAATCCTGCCTGCCGCCGCCTGACGTATTGTTGCCGGATTGTTTTCGTGGTCGAACCTATGCAGAGTCCCGAGGCGTATGTGCGAGTGGAATCAAAACTGGGCCCGGGTCGTTCGCGCGGTGGTGACCTGCCTCGTGGTTGTTCAGGCGGTGCCTTCTGTTGCGGTGGAACCGGGTGCCACTTTGAATCCCTCTGCAGCCGCCATGTATCTGGGCAAGCCGATCGAATACTGGGTGGCGGAGGCGCGAAGCGGCAATCGGCGTGAGGAAGTGGGTCGGGTCGTTGAGGCGCTGACGGCGGCGATGTCGGATCCGGTGGCCGAGACGCGGGTGGCTGCGGCCGACGCTTTGGGGGCGCTGGGCAAGGCGGCGAAGCCGGCGGCGGCGGCGCTCGTCGCGCAGATGGATCACGAGAGCCCGTGGTTGCGCACCGCCTCATCGGAGACTCTTGCCATGATAGGGGCTGACGCGCTGCCCGAATTGGTCGAAGGGTTCAAGAAGATGCCCGCGTCCGCGAAGGTTCGGATCGGCCTTATTTTCGGCAGCATCGGTGCGGAGGCGAAGCCGGTCCTTCCTTTTCTGAAAGAGCAGATGAAGGGGGATGCGGCGACGATTGCCGATCGGCTCGAGGGGGTCATCGCGGCTATCGAGGGCGCGGGGGCTGGGGGAGGGAAGCGCGGCGGGGCAGGGGGCACGGGGGCCATGCTGGAGGCGCAACTGCCTCAGGTGGCGGATGCCGATTGGCCGGGTTTCCGGGGTCCACGACGTGACGGGATCTGCGGGGAGACCGGTCTCCTGAAAGAATGGCCCGCGGGTGGGCCGCCATTGGCATGGAAGATCGAGGGATTGGGCAAGGGGTACTCGGGTGTGTCGATCGTCGGAGGGCGACTCTTCACGATGGGCGATCGCGCGGCCCCTGGTGGCGAGACACAGTTTTTGATCTGTGTCGATCTGGCAACGAGGCGCGAGCTTTGGGCCACCCGGGTCGGTCCACCCCATCAGGACGGACCGCGATGTGCCCCGACCATCGATGGTGACAGGGTCTACGCCCTTGGCACGGATAGCGATCTGGTCTGCGCGTCAGTGTCGGATGGGGCGATCCGCTGGGCACGCAATCTGGCGAAGGATTTTGGTGGGAGGATGATGTCGGGCTGGAAGTTCAGCGAGTCCCCGCTTGTCGATGGGGGCCGGCTCCTTTGCACACCGGGCGGGCCAGACGCCGCGATCGTCGCGCTCGACAAAGCCACGGGTGCGACAATCTGGCGGTGCGCGGTGCCGGAACTTGGGCCGAAGGGGAAGGATGGGGCCGCGTACAGTTCCATGGTGATGGCCACGATCCAGGGCGTTCCCCAGTACGTGCAGCTCCTCGGCCGAGGCGTGGTGGGGGTCGAGGCCCAGACCGGACGGTTTCTTTGGGGCTACAATCCGATCGCCAACTCCGTCGCCAATATCCCGACGCCGTTTGTCTGCGGCGATCACGTCATCACCACCACGGCCTACAACACCGGTTGCGCCCTGTTGCATATCAAACGAGAAGGAGATGCCTGGCGCGCCGATGAGGCATATTTTCTGCCAGGCAACGTGCTGCAGAATCACCACGGCGGCATGGTGATGATCGGGCGCTATCTCTACGGGGGAGACGGGATGAACAAGGGCGATCCGGCATGCCTTGAAGTTGCAACTGGCGAGATCATGTGGAAGGCGAAGGCGGCGGGGCGCGGCTCGGCGGCCGTCCTCTACGCGGATGGGCGCATCCTATTTCGCTATGATCGCGGGCCGATCTATCTGGTGGAGGCGTCTCCGGAAGCGTATCGGGCGCGGGGCGAATTCACCCCGCTGCAGGGCAAAGGGCCCGCGTGGGCACATCCCGTGATCCATCGCGGGATGCTGTATCTGCGGCACGGGGATCTGCTGGCCGTGTACGACCTTCGGGTGAAACACTGACCCCGATCCCATGCGTCAAGACCGAAATGGCCTCAAGAATCGACCTGTCGCTACCAGACCAAGTCATTCTTCGACAATGTGGCGCAGGTGAAGTGCGGTGGCACGGGGACCTGGCGGACAATGCTCGACCTCAGATGGTCCGACCGTTAGATTCACACGATTGATAATGCGAAGCCGTCAACCGAGAGAGCCGGGGCGGGAGGCCCTCCCGCAAGAGGACACGGAGGCGCCGGGGCACTGACTCCAAGACTCCACCTGGACCATAGAAGTCACGCGGATTCTGTAAGCCGTGCAACCGGACGATCCCAAGGCCGCCGATGAATTACTGCCGCTCGTGTACGACGAGCTGCATCGGCTTGCGGCCCACAAGATGGCCTGCGAGGCCCTGGGCCATACGCTCCAGCCCACGGCGCTTGTCCACGAGGCCTGGCTTCGGCTCGTGGGGCGGGAAAATCCCCGCTTTGAGAATCGCACACACTTCTTCGCCGCGGCCGCCGAGGCCATGCGACGCATCCTGGTGGAGAACGCCCGGCGCAAGCGGCGGCTGCGCCACGGCGGGGGACAGGCGCTCGTGAGAATCGAGGAGTCAAACATCGTCGCGCCCGCCGACGACGACAAGATCCTGCTTGTTGATCAGGCGCTCGAGGTCCTGGAAGCCGAAGACCCGGTCCAAGCGCGGGTGGTCAAGCTGCGCTTTTTCACGGGGTTGAGCAATGCCGAGGCTGCGGCCGCCCTCGGCGTTTCCGAAAAGACCATCCAGCGTTATTGGGCGCACGCCAAAGCCTGGCTCTTCGAGCATATCCGCAGCCAGGCCTGACGCGGGGCGCGGGGCCACCCGCCGGCCGCGAGGATTTTTCGGTTCCGATGTCCGTTTTTCGGGGAAAAGGGCGCATGAAGAGGTGGAAGCATTGGAGGTTGTGCCCATGAGCGAACCGACGCGAAAGGAAGTGCTGGTATTCAACGCGGCCCTCGAACTGACCTCACCGGCGCAACGGGAGGCCTACCTGGCCCAGGCCTGCACCGGGGACGAGCCGCTGCGGCGGCGGGTCGAGGCGCTGTTGCGGGCGCACGCCGAGGCGGAGGGCTTTTTCGACACCGTTCCCGCCGGGGAGCGGCCATCTCGGCCCGGCGCGGCCGCCGGTCCCGCCGCACGCGCCGGCGCAGCCCCCGTGCAGAAGGCCGGGGACCGCATCGGCCGCTACAAGCTCCTCCAGCAAATCGGTGAGGGGGGCTGCGGGGTGGTCTACATGGCCGAGCAGGAGGAGCCGGTGCGCCGTCGGGTGGCGCTCAAGGTCATCAAGCTGGGCATGGACACCGGGAGCGTCATCGCCCGCTTCGAGGCCGAGCGCCAGGCCCTGGCGCTCATGGATCACCCGAACATCGCCAAAGTGCTGGACGCCGGGGCCACCGAGACGGGCCGGCCCTACTTCGTGATGGAGCTGGTGCGCGGGATCAAGCTCACCGATTATTGCGACGAAAAGAGACTTCCGATCCGCGAACGGCTGGACTTGTTCATGCAGGTTTGCGGCGCCATCCAGCATGCGCATCAGAAGGGCATCATTCACCGGGACATCAAGCCGTCGAACATCCTGGTGACAGTCAACGACGGGGTGCCGGTGCCCAAGGTGATTGATTTCGGGATCGCCAAAGCCACCAGCGGCCAGCAGCTCACCGACAAGACTGTTTTCACCGCTTTCGAGCAATTCATCGGCACGCCAGCCTATATGAGCCCGGAACAGGCGGTGATCAGCAGCCTGGATGTGGACACGCGGAGCGACATCTATGCCCTTGGCGTGTTGCTCTATGAACTGCTCAGCGGCAAAACCCCCTTCGACGCCCAAGAGCTGCTTGCCATCGGCCTTGATGAAATGCGCCGGACCATCCGGGAAACGGAGCCGGCCCGCCCATCCACGCGCTTGAACGCGATGCCGGGTAAGGATCTGAGCACGGTGGCGCAGCGACGCGGCCTCGATGCGCCCAAGCTGGTCACGGAATTGCGCGGCGACCTGGACTGGGTGGTGATGAAGTGCCTCGAAAAAGACCGCTCGCGCCGCTATGAAACGGCCAGCGGACTGGCCAGAGACATTCAGCGGCATCTCAAGGACGAACCTGTATCGGCCCGCCCGCCAAGCCTCTTCTACCGGCTTCATAAGCTGGCCCGGCGCAATAGGCGAACTGTCCTCGCGGTGGGCGCGGTCACTGCCGCGCTGCTGCTCGGGTTCGGGATTTCAATGTGGCTGCATCGAAACGACCCGGAATTCTCCGCGCGGGAAGCGGTGACCCTGGCGAAAAAGCGGCTCGGGAACGACAACCCGGAATTGCCGGCAATCATGCTCCGGCTGGTGGATGTGCTGAAGGAACGCGACAAAATATCCGAAGCGCGTGAGTGGGCCGAGCAGGCGGTCGCGTTGTATCGCAGTCATCCTGACTGGAGCGCGGCTGGGAGGATCACCGCACTTGACGCACTCAATGAATCATTGAAGCCGCTCTCGCAATTTGAGGAAGCCATTTCCGTCCAGAAGGAACGTCTCCAACTCCTGCGCGCACAAAACGATGAAGGCAGAGTGAAAGATGCGCTGGGCGAACTTGCCTGGTCGCTCCTCTTCGCCAACAGGTATGTTGAAGCCGAAACCGTCGCCCGCGAATTTCTGGCGACACCTGAGCGGACGGCGACGGATGAAGCTCAAAAATCCTGGGTTCAAGGAATGCTGGGCGAAAGCCTGATGAGACAGAGGCGATATACCGAAGCTGAGCCTTTTTTGCTCTCGGCCTATGAGGGAGTGAAGAAGCATGAAGCCGAAATCGGGGCCGATTGGCGCGGCCTCTTCCTAGGAGAGACCATTGCCCGGGTGGCCGACTTTTACAAGGTCACGCACCAGCCGCAAAGGGCGGCCGAGTGGAAGGAAATACAGAATGATTTCGAGAAGGCCGAAAAGGCGAAGAAATCCGGCATTCCCGAGCCGGATACATCCCTGACCGGCATCGAAACCACCCGGCGGGAAGAATTGGCAAACGCGAGAAAACGGCTGGGGAACGATCATCTGGAGTTGCCCGACCATATGTACAACCTGATCGATGTCCTCATGGCTAATCGCAAGCGCGATGAAGCCTGCCTGCTGGCGGAGGAAGAGCTCGGACTAGTCCGGCGTCATCCGGAGTGGCCTGCGCTCGAACGGGAAGACGCGCTCGCCAAGCTTGACGGGATATTATTCGAATACTCCTGCTTTGGGGCGTCAGCACCGGTGCAAGCCGAACGCCTGACCATCCTGCGCAAAAGGGTGTCCGCGGATGATCCCGTGCTGCGGGATGCGCTGCTCTGGCATGCGTGGACGCTCTATGCCATTCATCAATCTGCCCGGGGCGAGGTCGCCGCCCGTGAGTGTCTGGGCATCTTTGAAAAGAAATACCCAAATCATCACCGCATCGGCTTCGTTCAGAGTATACTGGGGGGGTGCCTGTTCAAACAGAAGCGATATAAGGAGGCTGAGCCGCTGCTCCTCGCCGGTGCCGAAGGTGTCATCGCAAATCAAAACAGGGCTGATAGTTATGAGCTTGGTGGACAATTCCTGTGGGAGCCACTGGCCCGATTGGCATGGTTCTACGAAGAGACCGGCCGGCCCGAAGAAGCCGCCCGGTGGATAAAAGAGTTGGATGAGATCCAGAAAGCCAAGGCCGCAAAGGCAGCGGCGGAGCCATAGCGCGAGCGAGGTCACGTTTCACTTTGATGACGATGGTGTGAAAATATTGGACCACGCCGGGAAGATCCGATTCACGGCGAGTTGGAGCCTGACTCCCTATAATCGTTCCGCCAAGGATCTCGTGCGCCTCGCCCAGTCGCTTTCCCTTCATCGCCTGGACGCCAGCGGAACGCTCGTGCCGCTGGACCTTGAGGGCATGACCAACACCTCGTGGACATTGCACCAGAGATAATCAGTCCAGCGAAATAGAAACCATCAAGAGTGATTGCTACGGAGTGGATGCACCGCGCGCTTGCGTCGCGGCGGGGAGCACCAGCGGGTGGCGCCGGAGGATGAGGATCCAGTCTTGGATGTCGGGGCGAGGCGGAAGATCCAGGCCATTGTCGTCCCACGCGGGGGGAAAGGCGATGGTTGTTTGGCCGGTGCGGGGGTCGAACCACTGAGCGGTGAGTGAGATTCCAGGTTTCCCAAAGCCGATGAGTCGAGATGGGGCGGGGCGGGGTTTTGGCGAGGGGAGGAAATAGATAAGACAGAGGCCGTCGCCATCGGTCTTGGCCAGGGCGGCATCGGAGTCATCGACGGCCTTGGGCAGAGGGCGGAGGCGCCACCAGGAGAGCGAGCGATACAGGCCACTGAGGTGCGCGAGATGCCGGGCACCCTCGAGTTCGAGCGCCTGGTCCCAAGTGAGAACGGGGCCCCAGCGGGCGGTGGGGCCGGGCAGTTTCGGGTTGGTGATGTGTGCGTAAAGGCCTTGGGCACCGTAGGAATAGCCGGCGCACCCGGATTGGACGGCACCATAGGCGGACATGCGGATGACGGCCGCATCGATGGTCAAGGGCGGGGCGTTTGTGCGGGAAAAGCCCTCGTAGTTCATCTCTCCCTCGATGACGGGTTTGCTCGGTTCGCGGGCACAGACCGAGCGGTAGTAGGCTGGATCTGGGCGAGAGAAGTGGCCATTTTGGAGGAGTGCGAAGCCGTACCACGGTTCGGGCCAAGCATCAAACTTCTCACGGCTTCGGACGGCGGAGTGGGCGGTCATCGCGCGCCGGTAAGGATCGCGGTCGTGGATCCATCCTCCTAGCGCCGTAAAGAACGGCCCATGGGTGCGGGTGGGATCGTACAGGGTCTTACCGTTTGGGCCGGGTGTCTCGTAAGGCTGGTTGTATTCCTGCGTGATCAGAAATGTGACGGGGTAAGCGCCGTAGCGGGCGAGGAAGTAGGCCCAGAGGCGGTGGTGTGTTTTCAGGGAGTACTTGCGTTCGGAGACGTACCCGTAGAATCCGACGCAGAGGTGCCAGCCTAGCCCCTCGGCGAGTCGATAGTAGGCATCGGTCTTGCGCCAATAGGCGAGTGCGGGCTCGCCCCCGGCCTCCATAAGCTGGAAAACGTCGGACCCATCGGCCGAGTCGAGGTTTCGGTGACCGTGCATCTGGCCGGCGGTGAAGCCCTGCGATTGACGCTTCGCGATCAGCTTGCCCAGATGCTCGGGTGTGGCGCGATCGGAGGGCATGCCCCACCAGGTGTCGGCCAGCCAGAAGAAGGGCGTGCCGTTGGCATAGGTCAGGTGCGTGTGATCGGCCGAGACACGGAGGATACCCCCATGGCGCTGTTGCTCGGGGGCGTCGGCGCCCGGTGGCGCGACGGTGAATTCGCCCGCGCGACCGTGAAGGCCGGCGTCGGTGGGATCGTCCGAGAAGGAGGACCATGTCCATCGGCCCGCAAGTTCGGGCTGAAAGCGCGCGCGCCAGGTGCGGGCGCCATCCCAAAACCCGCGCAGGGAGAGGCTTCGACCAGACTCGTGAGTCAAACGGACGATCAGCGGTGAACGGTCGGGATCAAAGGCGTCGGCTGATTCGTGGGCCGCGACGAAGTCAAGTTCGTGAGGGCGATATTGGGTCGCGACATTGGCCGGGATGGCGGACGACGAGGCGATAAGGAATGCAAGGAGCTTGGGCGGGAGGATTGCCACGTCGAGGCAGCGGCGTCTCATCGGGCGCTCAGATCCATTTCCTGCTCCGGAAGTAACAGAGCATGCCGAGGCCGATGGCGAGCATGATGGCCGTGGCAAACACCGCGCCCAGTGGATGGTGCGCGAAGGGCAGGATGTCGAAATTCATACCGTAGAAGCCAGAGATCACGATGAATGGCGTGGCGAGCGTGGCGAAGATCGTCAGGACCTTCATGATGTCATTCGTGCGGTTGGCGATGGCGGTCTGGTGGATGTCCATGAGGCCGGTGAGGATGTCGCGGTAGGTGTCGACGAAATCCAGCGACCGCAGGACCTGGTCATAGATGTCTCGGAAATAGGCTTGGTGGGAACGCAGCCAGGACTCCTGCCGATCGAGCAGCAGGTGCGCCACCTCGCGCATCGTCGTGCAGACGCGCCGGAATTCCACAAGCGCCCGGCGCATCCTGATCAGTTCGCCCAGCATGCCGGGGGATGGCCGGGAGAATACCTCTTCCTCGATGGCGTCCATGTGGTCTTCGATGCTATCGAGGACGGGCATGTAGCGGCCCACGATAACCCCGAGGAGGGCGTGCACGAGCCGCGCCGGGTGGGCGAGTTTCGCCAGCGCTTCGAACCGGGGCTTCACCAGCGCCACGGTGCGGCTGGGGCCGTCATGCGAGGTGACCACGAAATCTTTGCCAACGAAGATGTCAAACTCCCCGAACCAGCACGACTTTTCCTCCAGCTCGAAATGGATGGTGTTCACGACGATGAAGAGGTGGTCCCCGTAGTCCTCGAGCTTCGCGCGGGTGCCAGTCTGCCTGCAATCCTCGACCGCCAATTCGTGCAGGTGTAGCTCGGCCGCGAGGGCGGGCAGCGCGGGGCCATTCACGTCTTCGACATGAAACCATCTGAAATCGCCCCGCTCGGCGATCAGGTATGGCGCAATGGCCGGTGGAACCACGCTCACGGGAGGCCCCCGCGGGCCGGGCGAGAGCCGCGCCCCGGGCGGCTCCTCTCGGTTCCCGTGTTCTGCGTTTTCATCACCGGCGACGGAAAGATAGGGTGGATCAACGGCAAGGCCAAGTCGCTTTCAGAAGGGCCTCTGGCACCGCCAGAGAAACCGCGGGCAAAAATTTTAGTTGTAATTTTTGCGGGGCGCCTATCATCAGCGTTTTCTTTCGGAAGATCACAGCCATGATTGAAGTTAAGGGTCTATCGAAGTCTTTCGGGCCTATCCGTGCGGTAAGGGACGTTTCCTTCACCGTGACGAAGGGCGAAATCCTCGGTTTTCTCGGCCCTAATGGCGCCGGGAAATCGACGACCATGAGGATGATCACGGGATACGTGCCGCCTTCGGACGGCAAGGTGACGGTGGGCGGGCACGACGCCTGGGAGGACCAGCTGGCGGCGAGGCGGCTGATCGGCTACCTGCCGGAGAACGCACCACTATACACCGACATGACGGTGCGCGCATTCCTGGAATTCGTCGCCGATCTCCGGGGCTTTGACGGCGCGCGGAAGAAACAGGCGGTCGATCGCTCGATCGAGACTTGCTCGTTGCAGAGGGTGGTGCACCAGCAGATCGAGACCCTCTCGAAGGGCTACCGGCACCGCACGTGCCTGGCGCAGGCGATCCTTCACGATCCTCCGGTGCTGATCATGGACGAGCCCACCGACGGCCTGGACCCGAACCAAAAGCAAGAGGTGCGCACCTTGATCCGGCGGATGGGCGCGGAAAAGACGATCATCTTCTCGACGCACATTCTGGAGGAAGTGGAGGCCGCGTGCACGCGGGCGATCATCATTGACCGCGGCCAGATCGTGGCCAATGGCACGCCGGGCGATTTGAAGCGCAAGGCTCCGACGGCTGGGGCGGTGGTGCTGCGGGTGACCGGCGTCGCGCCCGAGGCGGTGGAGGGCGCTCTCAAGGGGGTCGGAACCGTAAAGGCCCAGGCCGAGGGTGGCGCCGTGGTCGCGCGCATCGAGCCCAAGGCGGGCGCGAGATCCGATGGAATCGCGGGCGAGGTTTTTGAGATCGCGAAGAAGAGCGGCTGGTCGGTGCGCGAGTTGCACACCGAGGAGGGCCGCCTGGACGAAGTCTTCCGGGCCATCACCCGCCCGGACACCGTGAAGTGAGGGATTGGACGCAATGAACGCGAACTGCTGCACTGCGTGTCGTAACGTCGCCACGGTCGCCAAGCGTGAGCTGTACGGCTATTTCCTGTCTCCGGTCGCTTATGTTTTCGTGGTGATTTTTCTGGCGCTGACGGGATTTTTCACATTCATGGCGGGAGGATTCTTCGAGCGCGGGGAGGCCTCGCTGAGCTGGCCATTCTTCTCGTGGCACCCCTGGCTGTATCTGTTTCTGGTGCCGGCGGTGGGCATGCGCCTCTGGGCGGAAGAGCACCGGCTCGGGACGATGGAGTTGCTGTTGACCATGCCCATCACCCCGTGGCAGGCGATCGTGGGCAAGTTTCTCGCGTCGTGGGCGGTGCTCGCGCTGGCGCTGGTGTTGACCTTCCCGATCGTGCTGAGCGCGGCTTTCCTGGGCGACCCGGACCTCGGGGCGATCATCTGCGGCTATTGCGGCAGCTTCTTGCTCGCGGGGGGCTATCTCTCCGTCACGTGCATGACCTCGGCGATGACCCGGAATCAGGTGATTAGCTTTATCATCGCGGTCGTGGTCCTGCTTTTCCTGATCCTTGCCGGTTTTCCGGTGGTGACGGATATCATACAGAAGCTGCTGCGCGGCGGTTCTGGCCTGGTTGATTTCATCGCGTCGTTCAGCGTGATGACGCATTTCTACGCATTCCAGAAGGGCGTGCTGGACCTGCGGGATGTGGCGTTTTTCCTGAGCCTGATCGGGTTCAGCCTGTTCACGACCTCCGTCATTTTGCGCGCCCAGCGATCGGGCTGACGGGGGCCGGGCAATTTCAATAGGAGGCGTCGGAATCATTATGTCCGAGAAAAAGAAACAGCTCCAGACTTGGCTGTATTCCGCGGCCGGTGTCGCGGGGATCTTCGTGATCGTCGTGGCCGCCAACTGGATCTTCGGTTCGATCCGGGCGCGGATCGACTTGACCGAGAGCCGGCTCTTCACGCTGTCCAAAGGCACGCGCGAACTTATCAAGAGTCTCGATACGCCGGTGGCGCTGAGGTTCTATGCGACCGGGGACGAGTCGATGCCGGTTTTCATGAAGGCCTACGCCCGTCAGGTGGAAGACCTCCTTCTGGAGATCAAGGGTGCCTCGGGCGGCAAGATCGTGTTGCAGAAGTTCGACCCGAAACCGGATTCGGATGCCGCGGATTCGGCCGAGCTGGATGGGGTGAGCGCCCAGGCGGTGGAACTCGACCGCTCGATCTACCTCGGGTTGGCGGCGAGCTGCCTCGATCACGTGGCCGCGGTCCCGTTCCTTTCGCCGAGCCGCGAGGATCTGCTGGAGTATGACATCGCCCGCCTGATCGCCCAGGTCTCGAGACCGAAGAAGGCCGTGATCGGCGTGATGAGCTCATTGCCGGTCTTCGGCAACATGCCGAACCCGATGATGATGCAGATGGGGCAGCGGGGCAGCGAACCGTGGGCGTTCCTGTCGGACCTGCAGGGCGATTTTGACGTGCGCGAGATTCAATCGTCGGCCACCGAGATCGACAAGGAGGTGACGTTGCTGGTCGTGGTCCACCCCGCTGGCATATCCGAGGAGTCGGAGTACGCGATCGACCAGTTCCTGATGCGCGGCGGGCGGCTGCTGGTCTTCGTCGATCCGATGTGCCTGTCGGCGGGGGGCGGGCAGCAGCAGCAGATGATGATGGGCGGGCCACAGGACAGCTCGACGCTCACGAAACTGTTCGCGGGGTGGGGAATCACCCTGGAGCCGGGCAAGGTGGTGGCGGACATGGAATTCCGCAGCATTTTCAACCGGGATGGCGGGCCAAGCGTCGTGCCGGTCGTGCTGCGGCTGACGTCCGAGGCGCTTGACGCGAAGGACGTGATCACGAGCGGCATCGATGACCTGATGTTGCCGTTTGTGGGGGCGCTGTCTGGCAAGCCAGCCGAGGGGCTCCAGATGGAGACGCTGATCAAGAGCTCCAGGCAATCGCAGCTCGTCGATTCGATGACGGCCCGGTTTTCCGAAAAGCAGATCCTGAAGGATTTTGCGCCGTCCAACACCGAGTACGCGCTGGCGGTGCGGCTGCGCGGCAAGTTCAAGACGGCGTTTCCCGACGGGAAACCCGGTGAGAAGAAGGACGCCGACAAGAAGGATGGGGACAAGAAGGACGCCGCGAAAGCGGAAGGCGACAAGAAGGATGAAGGGAAGAAGGACGCTGGCAAGGCCGACGGGAGCCTGAAGGAGTGCAAGGAGGAGACGGCGGTGATCGTCGTGGCGGACTCGGACTTCCTCTCCGATCAATTCTCGGTGCGGACGGGCAATCTCTTTGGCCAGCGGATCGTGATGCCGGCGAACGGCAACCTCGCCCTGGTGCAAAACATGGTGGATCAGCTCGGTGGCGACACGCGCCTGATCGGGGTCCGGAGTCGCGGATCGCAGCGTCGGCCGTTCACGAGGATCCAGAAGATGGAGGCGGAGGCGCAGTCCCGCTATCAGGAAAAGATCAATTCGCTCGAGCGGGATCTCGAAGAGACGGAGCAACGGCTGGGCGAACTGCAGCGGGGCAAGAAAGAGGCGAGCCAGTCGATGATCCTTTCGCCGGAGCAACAGGCTGAGGTGGAGCGATTCCACAAGCGGCGCGCGCAAGTCCGGATGGAGCTGAAGCAGGTGAGGAAAGAATTCAGGCAGGACGTTGAGTCGCTCGAGACGACGATAAAGTGGATCAACATCGCGGGGATGCCGCTGCTGGTCGCCGTTGCGGGGGTGGCACTGGCGCTGGTTGCCCGCAGGCGGGAGAAGGCGTCATGAGGCAGAAGCAACTTTTGATCATCCTTGGGGTGGCCGCGGTTTTGGTGGCCCTTGGCTTGGGCGTCACCCGCTGGCGCGCCGGGGCGCTTGAGGGCCAGAGCGGCATGGCCGGGGGGAAGGTGCTCCCGGGCTTCCCGCTGAACGAGATTTCCAAGATCGTGATCGTGGGCACGACCAACAAGGCGACGGTCGAGCGCAAGGATGGCAAGTGGGGGGTGGCCGAGCGGTGGGGTTATCCGGCCGATTTCGAGCGAGTCAGCGAGGTCCTGCGCAACATGTGGGAACTGAAGTCGGTGCAGAAGGTGATGGCCGGGCCATCGCAGATGGGGCGGTTGGAACTGGAACCGCCCGGCGAGGGCGAGGGCAAAGGGACGCTCGTCGAATTCTGGAAAGAGGGCGCAAAGGAGCCCATCAAGGTCATTATCGGCAAGCGTCCGGCGAATGGAAGTGGGCGCTTCGTGAAGGCGGCGGGCTCCGACAGTGCCTGGCTGGTCTCCGAATCGTTCTATCGTGTCACGACGGCGCCTTTGGACTGGATCAAGCGGGACTTGCCGGAGGTGGGGGCGGCCAAGTCACTCTCCGTGAATGGCCCGGATGGGAAGGTGATCTGGGCACTTTCGCGAGCGAAGGACACGGATGATTTCAAACTGGTGGGTGCGGTGGCTGGGGAGGAATTTGACGAGGCGACCCATGGTTATACCGCCAAGAATCCGATGTCTTACGCCACGTTCTCTGATGTGGTGGCCTCAGACACGAAACCGTCCGATTCGGGCCTGGACAAAGCCAGGGTGGTCGAGATCAAGACCTTCGATGACTTTACTTACGTCCTCAAAATCGGCGCCAAGGATTCCGAGAACCGATATTTCGCGCAGCTGTCAGTGTCAGCCAAGATTCCCGAGAAGCGGGAGGCAGGCAAGGACGAGAAGGACGCGGACAAGAAGCGGCTGGATGACGAGTTCAAGAAGAAGCAGGAAGATCTGAAGAAGAAGCTCGATGGCGCCAAGGCCATGGCGGCATGGGTTTACAAGCTCGACGAGAGCCGGGTGTCCTTCTTCCTGAAGAATCGGGCGGACATCCTGAAGAAGAAGGAAGAGCCCAAGAAGGACGAGGCTCCGAAAGAAGAGCCGACGAAAGTCGAACCTCCAAAGGAAGAGTCGAAGAAGGCAGGGCCGGTGAAGGACGAGGCGAAGCCGTCGGGCGACGCGAAGCCGGCCGACCAGATGAACTGAGTTGCGGGGTTGGGCGATTCGTGGTGTGTCGGCTCGCGAAGGCGATGCACCCGGGGGGGTGCAGGGGCTAGGCCCATGGTCTCGCGGGGCTCAAAGCCACTCCGGTGGGATGACTCGAGAATTCACATGCCGAATCGTAGGAGCCTGCTTGCAGGCGATTCCATGCGCGGATCGCGCGCAAGCGCGCTCCCACGTCTCATTTCCATTCCCGGTGGTGCCCCGAATGCCCGCCGGCAGGCGGGCCGACGGGGCATGGGATATAGCTCGAAAATATGGCCTAACGAAGGAGTGTAGCGAAGGGCTTGCGCCCTTCGGCGGGGGCCATGGGCAAGATGCCCATGCCACGGTCCTGTGGCACGGGCGTCCCGCCCATGGCGGCCGAGCGAACGCCGAAGCCGGAAGCGGCTTCGCTACGAATTTTCCCCTTCCGGTGGTCCGGCAGCCGCCGGATGGAATCTGAGTTCCAGATCGCCTGGGACTGAGGCCGATGACATTATCGCCGTTCGACGAGCGCGATGATCACGGCGGTCAGGAGGACATTGGCGATGGAGAGCGGGAGGAACACTTTCCAGCCGAGGCGCATGAGCTGGTCGTAGCGGAAGCGGGGCAGAGTCCAGCGAATGGCCATGAAGAAGAAGATGAAGGCAGCGGCCTTGGCGGCAAAGACGGCGATGTTGGCTAGGCCGGCTGTGAGGTTTCCATCGCCGGCCGGGAGCAGTGGGAAGCCGAGACCGGGGAGACTCCACCCGCCGAAGAAGAGGGTGACCGCCAGCGCCGACGCGGCGACGAGAGCGACGTATTCGCCGAGGAAGAACATGGCAAAACGGATGCCAGAGTACTCGGTGTGGTAGCCACCAACGAGCTCGGTTTCGGATTCTGGAAGATCGAAAGGCAGGCGGTTGGTCTCGGCGAAGGTGGAGACGAGGAAGATGAGGAACGAGATTCCCATTGGAATCCAGAGCGCGAAGGATGCGGCGGACCAGCCATCGGCGAAGACTGGCAGCGCGAGCCACCCGGCCACCTTCTGATACTCGACGATCTCCGTCAGGTTCAGTGATCCGGTGACGAGAAGGACGGGGATCACGGAGAGGGCCAACGACACCTCGTAGGATATGAGCTGGGCACTGCAGCGCAGGGCGCCGAGCAACGGATACTTCGAGTTAGAGGCCCATCCGGCGATCACGATCCCGTAGACGCTCAGGGAGGCGACGGCCAACGCCAGCAGGAGGCCAACGTCGATGTCCGCGACCACGCAGGAGATCGACAGGTCGATGCCCAGCGGCCTGAGGTCGAGCACGCTACCGAATGGGATGAGGCCCAGGACGAGAAGCGGGGGAACCACGGCGAGCACGGGCGCGATCCAGAAATAGAGACGATTCACATGGGCGGGGGTAAACTGTTCTTTGAGGATGAGTTTAAAAGCGTCGGCGATGGGCTGGCCGAGGCCGATTGATCGGCCGAGGCCGATGAAGGGCAGGCCGACCCGGTTGGGCCCGACGCGCTCTTGGATGAGGGCGCTGACCTTGCGCTCGGCGAGCACGCTGTAGGCGACGACGCCCATCGCGGCTCCGATGACGACGGCGGACTTCAGCACGGTTATTCCGAGGGCGAGCCAGTCCATAATCTGAATCGACTAATGAAAGCGTGGTCTCGGCGCGAGGCAAGGCGCGTTTCGGGGAGCCAGAGGAGGCGGTTCGGCGGGGGGATCATCGCCGCCGATTCCAATCGTCGGTGCCATAGCGGCTGATGGAGAGATCGGTGGCGGTGGCGCGTTCGTCGGGTGAGAGGTCGTCGGATCGCGTGTCTCGGCCGAAGATTGTTGCCACTTCGTGCAGCAGCGCTTCGACAAATGGTTTGGGCAGGTGGGGGACGAGGATGCTGCCCTGGTGCAGGACGCCGTGTCGCGAGCGCCGCTGGGCGGCTCCGGCGAGCTTGCGCCCGTCGGGGGCGACCACGTCGAATCGGACGGGTTTCTGGAAGCAGGCGGCGGACGCTCCGCCCGAGCAATCCGCGGCGAGAGAGCACGCGACGTCGTGACTTTTGAGTGCCCGGGCGATGGCCTCGTGGAGCAGCCTGTAGCTGGTGGCGGTGCCGGCGGCCACGAGGGGATGGTCCGGCGGCAGAACCACCGTGTAGGTCATGTCATGGGCGTGATCGACGAGTCCGCCCCCCGTCAACCGGCGGACGAAGGGACGGTCTGGGGGGGCGACCGCGAGGCTCTGGAAGTAGCCGATGGATACGGCGGGGACCGTCCAGCCATAGATGCGGAGCACGGGGATCGAGCAGTGGCGCAGAAGTGCCTCGTCGACCGCCATGTTCCAGGCGGGATCACCGGGGCCGTGGTGAATGAAGCGCAGCATGGCACTGATTCGTTCCAGACGTAATTCAGGCGGGTTCTTCGGCGACCGGATTGATGAGGGCGCCGATTTTTTCGATCTCGATGCTCACGATATCGCCCGGGCGGAGCCATCGTCTGGGTTCGCGGGCCATGCCCACGCCGTGGGGGGTGCCCGTGAGGATGACGGTTCCCGGCAGGAGGGTGGTGCTGCCGCTGAGGAATGCGATGAGAGTGGCCACGTCAAAGATCATGTCGGAGGTATTCCAGTCCTGAAGGATTTCGCCGCTGACGGTGGTCCGGATCCGCAGGCCGGCGGGGTCTGGGATATCGTCGCGCGTGACGATGCATGGGCCAATGGGGCAAAACGTGTCAAATGTCTTGCCCCGGCACCACTGGCTGCCACCCCATTTGATCTGCCAATCCCGGGCGCTCACGTCGTTCGCGCAGGTGTAGCCGAGGACATAATCCAGCGCGCGCTCCCGCGGGGCGTTCTTGCAGCGTCGGCCGATGACGATGGCCAGTTCACACTCATAGTCGACCCGTTCGCTGCGGAGATGACGCGGTATCAGGATTGGGTCGCCGGGGTTTTGGATGGCTCCGGTCGACTTCATGAACATGACGGGGTATTCGGGCAGCGGCGCCTTGGTCTCTTCGGCGTGGCGGCGGTAGTTCAGGCCGATGCAGAGGATGTTTGGGGGGGTGATCGGCGCGAGGAGTCTGCCTGGGCGAACGGCCTGGTCGGTGACGCTGAGGTCGCCGAATGGTGCCCCTTCGACGCGGCGGAAGGTGCCGTCGGCCATCTGGGCGGCATAGGCGGGTCGATCATCGGAACCGAGGTGTCGGTAGAGACGCATGGGGCGAGGGTAGACGCGCGATCGCACGGGGCAACAATCAACATCGAATAGTCCAAGACATGTGCGTCCGATGGCGGTGAGACAGGGCGGGTCCGGGCCGATCGAGGGTGCGGCGGGAGCCGGGCCGCGGGCTACTTGCGTTGGAGCCGTCGCCGCATGGCCATGATCGCGACGAGGCCTGCAGCGAGGGAGAAAGTGGGGGGCTCTGGGATGGCCAGTTGCCAGCCGATATCGGTGAGCGCGGCGGCATCAAGATCGGTGAAGTACTTGCGGGTGCCCACCAGCAAGTCGGGATCCATCGCGGCCTCCTGCTGGCCAAGACCAGCGAAGATCGAACTCATCGCGTTCGTGAGCCAGTGGCCGGAGTTGTACATGGGGACGTCACCACCGTATTCGGCGACCGATGCCGCACCGGTGAAAGACAGGCCTGAGACGAGGCGGGTGAATGACGGTGAGAGGCCGAAGCCTAGCAGGTGGGCCAGCTCGTGGACGGCCACAGAATAGAAGTCGTTGGTGGAAGGGAACGCCTCGATCGTGCTGACGTCGTTGTCGAAATACCAGTTCACGCCGGAATCGAATGAGAGCGCACCGCCCCATGGCCCGAAGTCATTGGTGGTGGGGCCGAGGGCACCCATTTCGCCGCGGGCAATGACGGTCTCCAGCCATGAGGCGGTGCCGTAGATCCAGTAGCTGCCGGGTCCCCCTTGCCCGATCGCGCTGCCTGGCAGATCGCGGGCCCCGACGAACACCGTCAGGGTGTCGGCCGGGACGACGAGATTGGTAATGGCCCTGAGGCTCGAGCCATCCGACGGATCGGTGAAACGGGCGGCCCAGGTATTTGCAGGGTTGCCCGAATTCGTGGCGTCGAGGACCAGGAGATCATCGGTCAGATACGTTTCAAAAAAACTTGCGGCGGCCTCGAGGGTACTGCGGCGATTCGTGTTGGCCCCGCTGAAGAAACCGGCTGAATCGTAATTGTAGTCGAAGACAAAGGAGATGGCTGGCGCACGGGTGCCCGTGGCGAGGAACACGATCGCTAGGCACAGGTATCGGACATCCATCCTGGCAGTCATTTTTCCCAAGAACTCAGTCTAGTGATTTAGGGATGCCGAAGCAAGCCGACAGGACGGGCGACGAGCGTTCCCCAGGGCTTTTGATTATTCGACGGCAACCTGTTGGAGTGCCCAGGTTGGAGTGTCAGGTCACCGCCCGACACCGTGTTCAACGCCCTCGCCGGTCAGGGGGACGAACCGGACCGGGATGATGTTGGTCTCAATCAGTTTGCCGTTTCGCTGTTTCTCGATGACCTTGAGTTCCTGATGCCCAAAGGTTTCGCCCACCGGGAGGACCAGTCGGCCACCGGGCTTGAGTTGCTCGACCAGGGGGGCCGGCACGTGATCTGGGGCGGCGGTCACGATGATGCCGTCAAATGGTTGCTCGGAAGGCAGCCCGGCGTAGCCATCGCCGCAGATGACGCGGTTGGGAGGAAAGCCAAACTGAGTCAGGCGCCCGCGGGCCTCATCGGCGAGTTCCCTCACGATTTCGATGGTGAAGACATTCGTCGTGATGTGCCCGAGGACGGCGGCTTGGTAGCCGCTGCCCGTGCCAATCTCGAGGATCTTGTGGCCTGGCTCGACCCGGAGCAATTCCGTCATGAGCGCGACGATGTAGGGTTGGCTTATGGTCTGCCCGTGGCCTATGGGCAATGGGTAATCCCCATAAGCTTCGCGGATCAGTCCCTCGGGCACGAACAGGTGCCTGGGAACCGAGCGCATGGCATCCAGGACCCGCTGGTCCTTCACGCCCCTCGCAATGATCTGTTGTTCCACCATTCGGCGACGGCCTTCGGCGGGGTCTTCTGCGCCTCCACGGGCACATCCCAAGGCGGCGTTGAGCCAGATGCCAGCGTAGAACAAGCTCGGCCACATCGTCTTAGGAACGACGCCCGCCATACCTAACTACAATATACGCACCGATGAGGGTTTCCTCCAATTGATCGAGCGAGTGCGTTGTCGGTAAAACGATGGTTCCCATCTGATCAGGCACGGGTCTGCCGGGGAGAAACACTCGTAACTTGTTTGCCTGTAACATTTTAAGAATGCTATGAAAAGATGTGCTTCCCTTGGGCTGATCGGGGGTTTCACCCAAGCTGCTTTCGCCAAACGGCGGATTGAGTTTTCGGGGGCGCCGGTGTAGGCTTCTCTGGACGATTTTAATCCGTGAGCGCGAATCTGAGCATGTTTGACGGCGACGGCTGCCAGCCAGGGAAGGGCTGGGGCTCGCGTCGCCGTCCGTAATCATGCGCGACCCGGCACGTGGGCCGGGGCATACCTCCAATGGCCGAAGACACCCTTCATTTCGACGATCCGCGGAACCTAGAGTCACTTTACGTGAATGACCCCCGGAACCTGCATCTGATCGAGGATCGGCTGGATGTGAGGCTGAACAGCCGGGGCGGCTGCGTGAAGATATCTGGTCGGCTTGACCAGATCGACAAGGCGCGGAGGCTCTTTGGGGAACTGAGTTCGGCCCGGGGGCAGGGCGTGGCGATCCGGCAGCACGATTTTGTCTATGCCCTGAACCTGGTCGCCCAGGGCGACGAATCCCAGCTGAACCGGATGCTGTCGGACACCATCCGGATCTCGCCAAAGAAACCGCCGGTGGTGCCAAAGACGCTCGGCCAAGAGCGGTATCTTGGGGTGATTCGAGAGAACTCTGTCGTATTGGCGATGGGTCCCGCGGGGACGGGCAAGACCTACCTTGCGGTGGCCATGGCGCTGCAGGCCCTGCGAGAGGGCAGGGCGGATCGGATCATCCTGACACGTCCGGCGGTGGAGGCAGGTGAGTCGCTGGGGTTTCTTCCGGGCGACCTGCAGGAGAAGCTCTTGCCCTACCTCAGGCCACTCTACGATGCCCTATACGACATGATGGATCTCGAGGAGGTTCAGCGGCTGATGGACCGGGGCACCCTTGAGATTGCCCCCTTGGCCTACATGCGGGGGCGCACGCTCCACCGCTGTTTCGCGATCCTCGACGAGGGCCAGAATGCCAGCTGCGAGCAGATGTTCATGTTCCTCACGAGGCTGGGCCAAGAGTCCAAGTGCGTTGTCACGGGCGATCCGACGCAGATCGATCTCCCCCACTCCCGAAAGTCGGGATTGATCGAGGCGATCCAGGCCCTGGGTTCGGTGGCGGGGGTGGGGATTCACGAATTCGGCGAGGGCGACGTGGTGCGACACGAGATCGTGCAGAGGGTCATCGCCGCCTACAGGGATCTCCGGGGCAATCGGAAGACATCATTGACGCTTTGAACGGACGGCACGAAATGAATCTTCTCAGTTTGTTCCAGAGGCACAGGTTGGTGAGGCAGGGGCTCTCCTGCGGGAAGCAGCGGCGTCGGCCGACCGTGGCGGAGTGGCGGCAGTGGCTCGAGACGGGGGCCGGCTGGCGCCTGGCGCTCGTGGCAACGGCCTGTGCGGCGATCTGCCTCTTGTGTTTGGCGAGGGCGTCCGGGCCTGGCGGCTGGATGGCGGCGCTCATGGAGGCCGCGCTGGTGTTCGCGGGCTCCCTGCTGGTGCTGCCATTCCTGTGCCCCGAGTTCGCCTCGCGCAACTCCCGGATCCTTCTCATCTACCTCGTCATCCTGATCCATCTCGGCGCGGCGCGCGGCGTGGTGCTGTTCCGTGAGGAAACGGGGATGTGGGTGCACCTGGTGCCCGCGGCATTCGCCCCGATGATGCTCTCGGTGCTCCTTGGGCCGGTGGCCGGGATTTTTGGCGCGGTGTCGGGGACGCTGCTGGCGGCCGTGGCGATCGGAGAGCGGTTTGAGGTCGTGGCGAGCGCCGGTCTTTTCGTGGGCCTCATGGCCGTGATCTGCACCCGGCGGGTGCGCAAGCGACAGAACATCATACGGGCTGGTCTCTTCTGTGGTGCGGCGGCGATGGTCTGCGCCCTGGCCTTTGGGATGACCGGTGACGTGCCGGCGGCCGAGGCCTTCCGATTCGCCGCCTGGGCGGCGGCGGCGGGCCTTCTCACCGGGTTCATTGTCAACGCGATCCTGCCGGCCTTCGAGTGGCTCTTCGACATCACCATCGATGTGACGTGGCTGGAGATGGCCGACCTCAACCATCCCCTGCTGCAGGAGATGGCGACGCGCGCGCCTGGCACCTACCACCACAGCCTCGTGGTGGCCAACCTCGCGGAGGCGGCCGCCGCGGCGATCGGCGCGAATTCCCTCCAGTGCCGGGTGGTCTGCCTCTTCCATGACATTGGGAAGCTCGTCAAACCCGAGTACTTCGTCGAGAATATCGGATCGGGCGAGAACCCGCACGACGAGCTGTCACCTAGCATGAGCGCGCTGATCGTGACCTCGCACGTCAAGGAGGGGGTGGACCTCGCGCTGAAACACAAGCTCAACTCGCACATCGTCGATGCGATCCTAGAGCATCACGGGACGACCCTCGTGAGCTACTTCTATGCCCGGGCGCGGCAGCAGCAGCGCGACGCGCTCGAGGGAGTCCGCATACTCCAGATGCGGGAGGACGACGTGCCCGAGGTGCAGGAGAGCACCTTTCGTTATCCGGGCCCCAAGCCGCGCAGCCGCGAGACGGCCATCCTCATGCTGGCCGATGCCGTCGAGGGGGCGTCGCGCAGCCTGGAGAAGCCGACGCCCCAGCGGATCGAGGAACTCGTGGACAGCATCGCGCGCAAGCGCATCGCCGACGGGCAACTGGACGAGTGCCCGATCTCGCTGAGCGAAGTACAGGCGGTGGCGGAAAAACTGGCGGCCAACCTGAAGACCATGATGCATGGTCGCATAGCGTACCCGAAGGATGAGGACGAACGATCAGGAGAGAAGGATCGGGGTCGCCGTGGCCCTGATCAATCGTCAGCGTCGCTACCGGTTGCCCCTCAGAAGACTGCGCCCGCAGCTTGAACGGCTCGCGCGGCTGCGGCCGCTGGCGCACCCGGAGGTTTCGGTCGTGTTCCTGGGATCGCGGGCGATGGCGGCGGCGAACGGACGCTTTCTGGGCCACGCGGGGCCCACGGACGTGATCACGTTCGAGCATGGCGAGATCTTGGTCTGCGCGGACGTTGCCCATGGCGAGGCGCGCGGGCGCGGCATCCCATTTGCGGAGGAGGTGTTGCGCTATGCGGTGCATGGCTGGCTTCACCTGTGCGGCTACGATGATGGCCTGCCCGCGGATCGGCGGCGGATGCACGCCGCGCAAGAGCGCCTGGTGGCCTGCCTTACGGCGAGGGTATGACCCCGTATTCTGACAGGGCGATCGTGCTGGGGCGCGAGCGGAGCGGCGAGACGTCGCTCTCGCTGCGATTGCTCTGTCGCGGGAGAGGGCGGATCGATGCGCTGGCGAAAGGGGCCATGGGGGCCTCGTGTGCCCTCGCTTCCACCCTGGATCTGTTGCACGAGGCGGAGGTCGTCCTGAAGCCCCCGGGGCGGGGGTTTCGGGCATGGGTCCAGGAAGCGGTGCTCCTGGATCCATTTTCCGGGATGCGGGGCGATTTTGCGCGATTCGATCTGGCGTGTTACTTTGCGGGGCTGGTGGGGATGTGCGTGGACCGGGATCACCCGGTGCCGGAGATTTACGACTTGCTGCGTTTGGCGCTCGGCCATCTGAATGGGCATGCCGCCAGCCTACGGGTGATGGCGCGCTTCGAGTGGCGATTGCTCGAACTGCTCGGCCTCGGGTCCGGCGACGACGAGATCCCCGCGCCCCGCTTTGTCGCTATCTTCGGGCACAACTTTCACGCGCTCCCGCCCGCGCGCAAACGACTGCTGGAGACCCTGGCCTGAGAATAGGAGATCCGGTGGGCTGTCTCCGCGAGGCCGCGGGCCTCCCGGCGGAATCGGGCCACGCGCACCATCAGGGGGATTTCCCGCGAGACGTGGGGTCCCGCTCCTGAAAAAACGGCCCCGCCACGAGGGCGGGGCCGTTCCCTTCATTGTTGCCCGCCAGCGCCGGGCCGAATGTGCTTTCGTCAGACGGCCTTCTCGCCGCGCTCGCCCGTGCGGATGCGAATTGCCTCCTCCAGCGAGCTGACGAAGATCTTTCCATCGCCGATCTTGCCGGTCTTGGCGCTCTTGGAGATCGCCTCGACGGCGGCCTGGAGCATTTCGTCGGAGAGGACGACCTCGAGTTTAAGCTTGGGCAGGAAGTCGACGGTGTACTCGCTGCCCCGGTAGATCTCGGTGTGCCCTTTCTGGCGGCCAAAACCCTTCACCTCGGTGACCGTCAGGCCCTCGACACCGACTGCGGCCAGCGCCTCCTTGACCTCCTCAAGCTTGAATGGCTTGATGACTGCTTCGATTTTTTTCATTTCTGCTTAACTCCTCTGTCGCAATGGGTGGCCGTTCACTTGATCGCGAGAATGTATCCCTCTTCGCCGTGGTTGGCGAGGTCGAGGCCTTGGACCTCATCCTCTTCCGTCGGGCGCAGGCCGATTATCGCCTTGATGACCAGTGCAATGACGGTGGTTCCGACGATGGCGAGCACCAGGGTGATGCCGATGGCCTGGAGCTGGGGGACCCATACCGTGCCGCTCTCGGCCAGCGCCTTGAGGCCATTCTTGGCGGCATAGGCATCGCTGACGAGGTTCGGGTTTGTTGCTGGGTTGGCGAAGACGCCCGTCAGGAGGGCACCCAGCGTGCCGCCGACGGCATGGACGCCGAAGGTGTCCAGCGCGTCATCGTAGTGGAGGGCCTTCTTCAGGGCCGTGCAGGCGAAGAAAGGCACCGCGCCAGCGGCAACGCCCATCAGCATGGCGGCACCCGCGTCGACAAAGCCCGCGGCCGGGGTGATAACGACCAGGCCGCCGACCGCCCCCGAGCAGAAGCCCAGGACGCTGGCCTTCTGGCGCACGATGTACTCGATCATGGCCCAGGTGAAGGATGCGGTCGCGGTACAGAGCGTGGTGGTTGTGAAGGCGGTCGCGGCGATGCCGTCGGCCGCGAGCGCGCTGCCGGCATTGAAGCCGTACCAGCCAAACCAGAGCATCCCGGTCCCCGCCATGCACAACACCATGCTGTGCGGTGGCATGGCCTCTTTGCGGAATCCCAGCCGCGGTCCCAGGATCAGGCACAGGATCAGCGCCGACCAACCCGAGGACATGTGAACAACCGTGCCTCCGGCGAAGTCGATGGCCGGGATTTTGGCATCGGCGTTCCAGACGCCATTCATGAGGCCGGTACCGCCCCAGACCATGTGGGCCAAGGGGAAGTACACCACGAACATCCACGCGATCACGAACGCCATCAGGGCCGAGAACTTCATGCGCTCGGCGATGGCCCCGATGATCAGGGCGGGCGTGATGATGGCGAACATGAGCTGGAACATGGCGAACACGTTTTCCGAGACCCAGTAACAGTACGTCGTGTTCGGCGCCGGCCCCACGCCCTTGAAGAAGAGCTTCTCAATGCCCCCCAACCACGGGCTGTTGAAGCCGGTGCCGAAGACCAGGCTGTATCCGCAGAGGAACCACAGGATGGTCACCGCCCCCGCTATGCCCAGGCATTGGGCTAGCACCGAGAGCACGTTCTTCTGGCGGACCAGCCCTCCGTAGAACAGGGCGAGCCCCGGCAGAGTCATGAAAAGGACCAGCGCGGCCGATGCCATGATCCAGGCGTTATGGCCAGGGCCGGGTATCCCCACGACTTTGCTTCCTGCGGGGTCGACATTGTTCACGTAGGCCTCAACACCCGCGATCCGTTGCTCTAGTGTTGGCCCGGCCGCCTCCTGGGCCACCAGCGGCCCCGTCAGCAGCGCGATGGCTAGAGTCACCAGCCCTCCGAGTTTCATCCACGTGTTCATCTTCGTCTCCTTTTCTTATGTTTTGTTCCTTCTCCGCAGTCATTTCAGTCGGCCGCAGATCGTATTCAAGTCTGGTTAGCAATAGCCATGCCAAGCAATGTATTGAGAGAATTATTTTTCTTTTGAAACACAGGAAGAACTTGGTGCAGAAATAGATATGAATAAACATGTTCTGTTTTCATTTATAGATGTGATCTATAATGACCACTATAGCATGTATAAAACTAGACACGCCGCGATTTCATGGGCCCACTGGTTGAGGGCGATTCCATCCGGCGGCTGCCGGACCACCGGGGATGAAAATGGGACGTTGGAGCGCGCACGGAGTCGGCTGCAAGCAGGCTGCGACGATTCGGTGCCTGGGTTTCGCGCTCAGCACAGCGCTGTGCACATGAGTGGCATGGCCGTCTCGGCCATGTGGGCCCTGGTGGCGCATCGGCTGGACGCCGATGTCACTTTCCCTGCAGGGTGAAGGGTATTGGGGCTTGGCGACAGCCGATGGCTATCTGGGAGCCAGCAGGGCTTCGGCGCGGGCGAGGTCTTCGGGGGTGTCAACTCCGGCGCAGTCAAATTGCGTTTCTGGGCACAGGATGCGGACACCGCTTTCCAGGGCGCGCAGTTGCTCGAGTTTTTCGGCGCGCTCCAGGGGGGAGACGGGGAGCTTGACCAAGCGCCGGAGGACCGCGGCACGGTAGACGTAGAGGCCGATATGCTTGAAATGGTCGGGTGGGCCATCGGCGGGATCGCGTGCGAAGGGTATGGGGTAGCGAGAGAAGTAGAGTGCTTCGGAGTCCTTGCGCCGGACGACTTTCACGATTTGAGGGGCGGAGATATCGTCGGGGTTCTGGATTCGGCGGCAGAGGGTGGCCATTCCAAAGCGGCGGTTTTTCGCGAGGGACCGGACGGCCTGGTCGATCATGCGAGGATCGATGAGGGGCTCGTCGCCCTGGATATTGACGACGAGCGCACAGCGGTGGTGCGCCGCCACCTCGGCCACGCGGTCGGTGCCGCTGGGGTGGTTGGGGCCGGTCATCTCGGCCACGGCGCCGAACGCGCGGGCGGCATCCAAAATGCGGGCGTCGTCGGTGGCGATGACGATGCGTGATAGGGTCTTGGCCTTGCGCGCGCGCTCCCAGACCCATTGGATCATCGGCTTGCCGGCGAGCGTGGCCAGAGGTTTGCCGGGGAAGCGTGTCGAGGCCATCCGGGCCGGGATTACAGCGAGGACATTCATGGTTGGTGCAGGATCCATTCTGACGCCTCGGCCAGGCCGCTTGCGGTGAAATTGGGCGAAGGTTCCGTTGGCGGGGGTGGCCCCGCAGCGATGCGCACGGTCTGGCACCCGGCCCTGCGACCGCATTCGATGTCGGAGACCTTGTCGCCGACCATGAAGCTGCGGGCCAGATCGATGTTGTGTTCGCGGGCGGCGCGGAGAAGCAGGCCGGGGGCGGGCTTTCGAGTCTCCGAAGGTTCATCGGGGCCGTCCGGCGAAAAATAGGTGGCGTCGATGGGGGCCGGCAGCAGCTGGCGCGCGACCTCGGCATTCACGGTGCGGACCTGATCGTAGGTGATCAACCCGCGGGCGACGCCGGACTGGTTTGAGACCATGATCAGGAGGAACCCGGCGTCGTGGAGACGAACGAGGGCGTCGCGTGCTCCGGGAAGAAGCGTGACCCTCGCGGGGTCCCCGAGGTAGGGGATGTCGGGGATGAGGGTATCATCGCGGTCGAGAAAGACCGCGCGGCGCTTGGAGGTAGAGCTGTTGGGTGGTGCGCGCACAGCGTTGGACGTGGGACAGGTTAAAGAAATTGCGGAGATGGGTCAATGGTATGGCGGCCGATACCGGGCCGTCGGCCCCAATGCTCGAAGGGGGAGGTGTTTCCCAATGGGATATGCCATCGGGTGGCGCAACGCTTGGGAGACCGGTGGGTGCGCGTTTGATCCAGGCTCAGAGCCCGTACTGGGCCGGGAGCCACTTGTCGGGATCGGCATTTTCGATCTGCTGTGCGATGAACGCACCCTCGTCGGCGGGGAGTCCGGCGAGGGCGGCATCCATGGTGTCTAGCCATGGGGTTTCGCGGGGATCGAGGGAGAGGTTGCCGGCGGCCGCGGCATCGCGCAGGAGCCCCACGGCGGTGCGTGCCGCGGCCACGCCGGCGAGGTAGTCGGATGGGGCCGCGACGATCGAGCGGGCGACCTCGATGGCGGACTCGGGTGAGAGGATGAACGCCTGGGGATCGAGGGGGGCATCGGAGCGAACCATCCATCGCCGAAGGGTGCGGGCGGAACCGGTCCCTTCCGAGAGCGCCTGATTCATGAGGCGGCAATCGTAGACCAATTGCTCCATGTAACACACCGGGGCCATGGCGGCGAGGAGCTTGACGTTCTGCACGGACTCGTTGGACCACGTGTCGCAGGTTGCCGCGGCGATGTTGCCCACGGAACTGAGGTGCGCGCATGCGGCGGTCTTGCCCTCCATCGCCATGGGGCAACCGGTGATGGCCTTCAGAAACACATTCTCGTAGCCACAGTCCTTGCCCGGGCCGATGGCGCCGCACTCGTAGGCCACGAGCGAACGCACGGCGCTGACCGCCCTGACCACCGCCGCGAAGACCCGGGGGATCATCCTTTTTTCGGCGAGCACCATGGCTGTGTTGGCAAACCCGCAGGCGGTGTCTCCGGCGCAGAGTGCGCCGCGCGTGTCGGCGATGGTGGCGAGATTCGACCACAGGAATCGCATGTCGCGGGCGCCCAGCACGCAGAGTGAGAAGATGACCATGGGCAGGTCGCAGAGCATGAGTGCCTCGTCGTGGAGTTCTTTTCCTCCAACCGACTCGATGCTCAAGAGGTCGGCGCCGCGCGCTGCGGCGCGATCAAAAAACTGGAGCATCTTTTCGAGGTGAACCCCGTCCCGCATCCGGGGTGGGCGGGAGAACTCGCGGTTATCGTTGGGCGTCACGCGGAGCGCGGCCTTGAGACCGTGGCGATCGTGGGCCGCCGCCATGCCCTCCAGAAGGATATCGACGATCTCCATGCCATAGTCCGGATTGGCCGTCATGGGCGGGACAGTCTCGAATTCGACCAGGACGCCGGGTGCCAGAAGTTCCGCGGCGCGCGACAGGGTGCCCTCGATGATCTCGCGATAGTGGCGGCGGATCTCCGGCATGTTCCCGGCATCGACCTCGATGGATGGGAGCGTGAAATTGATCTCTGGGATCACTGCGCCTGCCCCGATCTCGAGTCCCGACCGCGTCCTCACGGGGCGCTGGGCGAGACCGAAAAGCAAGTCGTCAGCAGAACCGATGGCGAGGGATGAGTACCGGGATCGAGCGTGGCCAGTGTGAGTCATGGTCACAGCTTGGCCCCTGGCCGATGGGACATCTTGCATGCCGGTGCTTGGTTTTTGTAGGAACGTTGCGGGCGGGCCGCGATGAATCGGTTCATCATGTTCCCCAGATCCTTGGCCGATTCGTTGGCCCGAGAGGACAAGTGCGAGAATGAGGGGGGCCGGGCCATTGCGGCCCGGCCCCTAGTGATGGGTCACCTCAATCCTCGAACTGGACGTCGATCTTGATGGGCACGGGGCGAGACAGGGTGTCATAAACCGGTGAGAACCGGTACAGGTTGCGGATCTTGTCCGCGGGGCCCTTGGTCTTGATGCGGAGCGTGGCGCGGATCTCCTGATAACCGGGCCGGACATCGGGATCTAGGCCGAGGAGGCCGTGCAGATCGATGTCGCCCTCGACCTCGGACCGGATCGACTCGATTTCGATGCCTTGGGCGGCCGCCTTGTACATCGTCGTGGTGGTCATGCATCCGAGCAGCGCCTGGATCGCGTACTCCACGGGGTTGGGGCCGACATCGCCGCTGAGCAACACGTGGGGTTCGTCGTTGTCGAGGACGAAGGGTTCCTTATCGGCGCGGTGCTCTTGCTTCGCGCCGTAGAACTCCTTCACCTCGGATTGATTGTGGCCACCGTGGATCGTGCGGTTTTTCGCACGAAACTTGAATTGGGCCAACTCGGGGTCCGTTTTGATGGCGGCGACCGTTTGGTTCAGCGCCATGGTGTCCACACCGTTAATCACTTTACTCTGTTGTATCGTTTTCATTGTGCTGGTTCCTTTCCGATTGTCTTTCATGGTTCGACCGCATTCATCGCGGCCACGGGTGGACTGGAGCAGGGGGCGTGCCAAGACGATTGCGGTAGACCGAACATGTTGCGGGAGAACACTTTGAATCGGGGGATGGGCGGTGATCGGCCGCGGCGAGATCTCGCGGATCGCGAAAAATCGCGAGCGGCATGGGCGAGATCTCGCGAGTCGCTGGGGAAGTTTTTGGCCGGGGTTGAGTTTCCCGTCCGAGCGCATGGTCGTACGGTGCCCTTGCTCCAGGGGGCTTTCGTGGCTGCAAAGTCCCTAGCGTTGAATCCCGAGGGCCTTGATTCGGGAGCGGAGGGTGGAGGGCTTGATGCCGAGCAGGGTTGCGGCGCCGTTGAGTCCTGAGGTGCGCCCGTTCGCCGCGTTGAGCGCGCGCCGGATATTGGTGATCTCTAGTGCCCTGAGTTCTTTTTCCGTGAGCACTTTCCCCCCGACGCTGGTGTCGGATGGTACGTGCGGGGCCACCGCATCCCCCGTGGGGAGCGCACGGTCCAGATTTAGACGAGTGCCATCGCCGGTGATCATGGCTCGCTCGATAACGTTGGCCAGTTCTCGGGCATTGCCGGGCCATGCGTAGCCGCAGAGCCGCTCTATGTCGTGCCCGGTGATGACGGGAGGCCGACGCCCATCGCGCTGGGCGCAGCGGCGTGCGAACTCGTGGGCCAGATGCCCGACGTCCGCGATACGGTTCCGCAGGGCGGGGATGTGGATGGGAAAGACGCTGAGCCGATAATAGAGGTCTTCCCTGAAGCGCCCGGCTTCGGTTTCCTTCCGAAGGTCACGGTTGGTGGCCGCGATGACGCGCACGTCTACGCTGCGCGTATGCGAACTGCCGACGGGCTGGAATTCGCCCTCCTGCAGGACGCGGAGGAGTTTCGGCTGAAGCTCCATGGGCAATTCGCCGATCTCGTCCAGAAAGATGGTGCCCCGATCGGCGAGGGCGAAGCGCCCATCCCGTTTGGCGGTGGCGCCGGTGAAGGCCCCCTTCTCATGGCCGAAGAACTCGCTCTCGATAAGCTGTGGGGGAATGGCTGCGCAGTTGACCGTCACCAGGGGTTTGTCGGCGCGGCGGCTCGCACGGTGCACCGCCCGCGCGACGAGTTCCTTGCCGGTGCCAGTCTCACCGGAAATCAGGACGGTGGCGTCCGTCCCGGCCACCTCGCCGATTTCTTCGATCACCCGACGCATTGCAGGACTCTCGCCAAGTATCTCGCCGAAGTGTCGCTCAACCTCCTCGCGCAGATATGCCGTCTGGCCGCTGAGGTCCGCGAGCCTCGCCTCGGCGGCGAGACGGTCGCTGATGTTGCGCATGATCACGGTGACATAGCGCCGGTCATCCAGGATGAAACGTGAGAGGGTGCCCTCGACGGCGAACGGGTCGCCGCCGACCGGTTGCACCTCTGCGCCCCCGGGGATCCACAGCTGTTCCGGTCCGGCAGACGCGGGGTTCTCCAACTGCAGGAGCAACGCGTCGAGTTTCTCGGCTCCGCTAACGGGCAGGAATCGGTCGATCATTTCACCACGGGGGTCGGCGCAGCCCAGTGCTCGCGCGGCCGCGCGATTCGCCCGGACGATGACGCGTTCCTCGTCGAGGATGAGAATGGCATCCATCGCGCTGTGCAGCACGGCCTCGAGTTCGGCGGTCGTGGCGCGCAGCGCCCTTTCCAGCCGGAGGCGCCGGAGTTCCGCCCCCGCCCTATTTGCGAAGATGCGGAACACGCGGGCGTAGCGCTCGGTATCAGGCATCGGGCGAGTGTCGAGGACACCCAGGTGGCCGAGTATGGTGATGCCCCCTTCGTCGAAGAGCGGTGCGCCCATGTAGCTGACCGCACCCATGGAGCGGAGGTCGTTTTCCTCGGGGAAAACCTCGAGGACGCGATCCGCGAAAATGACGAGATCTTTCTTTTCGAGGGCGGCGCCGCACGGGGTGCCACGGACGTCGTACTCGTAATGGGGCACCCATTCGCCTCCGAGCAGGAACGCGATGGCGTGCAGTCGATCGGATTGCGGCAGATACTCGGTGACCCAAGCCCCGTGGATGCCGAGCGCATCCACCAATCCCCCCACGAGCGCCTTGAAGAATGGCAGGCCGATTTCGCCGGCCGTGCCCTCGGTCAGGGCTTCCAGCAGCGCATCGGCGTTCGGCCTCGTCTGTCCCGGCATGATAGCGGCGAATATAGACGGTCATCGGACAAGTGCCACGATGCAACCCGATAATCCGCCAGCACGAGGGTCCCGGCGATTGTGAGTTTCTTCGGGGCGCGGTCCAGCACCCGGCGGACGGTGGCCGATGCCTGTTCGCTATGCCCGGAAGGATGCGAGCAATTCGTCTGGCGTGAGGGTGGCGGTTCCGAGTTTCCCGACAACTACGCCAGCGGCATGGTTGGCGAGTTCCGTGGCTTCGACGGGGGTTGCGCCGGAGGCCAGCGCGAGCGTGAAGACGGCGATGGCGGTATCGCCCGCGCCGGAGACGTCAAAGACCTCGCGCGCCTTGGTCGGGCTGTGGTAGCGGCCGCCGCCGCGCTCAAAGAGCTCGATGCCCTGTTCGCCGAGGGTGATCAGGACCATGCCCGCGCGCCAGAGGTCGAGCAGGCGCGCGCCCAGCGGGCCGAGCGCGCCGGGGTCTTCGCTGACGGGGAGGTTGGCCGCGAGAAAGGCCTCGTTGCGGTTTGGTTTAACGGCGGTGGGCGACGGCCAGACGATGGGATTGTCGGGGTTGGGGTCCACGGTCCAGATCCGCTGATGTTTGCTACAGGCGGCGGCGACGGCCTCGGCCAAGGGCAGCGTGACCATGCCCTTGCCGTAGTCCTCGACGATAACCGCGTCCGAGCTGGGAGCGGCGCGGCCGATGGCCGCACGGGCGGCGTCGAGATCGGCGCCGGCGAGTTTCTCCCGTTTCTCTTTATCGACCCGGACGACCTGTTGCGTGCGCGCGATGACTCGTGTTTTGACGGTGGTCGGGACGGAGTCGGACTTGAGGAGCAGAGAGGTATCGATGCCGGCGGCCGCCAGGACGCTGGAGAGGCAGTCCGCGTGGGCGTCGTGCCCGACGCGCCCGAGGAGGGAAACCTTGGCGCCGAGGGCGGCGATGTTTCGGGCGACGTTGGCGGCACCGCCGGGATAGGCCTCCTCTTTCTGCACATCGATGACCGGTACCGGGGCCTCGGGTGATATGCGCGAGACCTTGCCGCGGATGAAGATGTCGAGCATGACGTCGCCGACGACGAGGATGCGTTTGCGCCCGAACTGGCGGACGATCGACTCGAGCCGTGTGGGGTCGGGCATGGTTTGGGCTCAGGCTGCGCGGCCGCAACAATGCTTGTATTTCTTTCCGCTGCCGCAGGGACACGGGTCATTGCGCCCCACCTTGGGTCCGGCGCGCCGGACGGGTTGCGTGGCTTGGGCGATCGCCTCGTTGACGGCCTCGCTTGCGGCGGCGGCCTCGGCGCCTGCGGGGGCGGCTGCCGGGGCACCGGCGGTTCCGGCCATGCCGGGCAGCTGTTCGTGGACGAACCGCTGGGGAAGGCTAGCGAGGAAGCGCTCGAAAGCGGTGAGGCTCGTGGTCGATCGGAAGAGGTTGGATGCGATCTCTCCCTTCACGTTGGCCATGAGTTCCTCGAACATCGTGAAGGCCTCTTGCTTGTATTCGACAAGCGGATCTTTTTGGCCGTAGGCGCGCAACCCGATGCTATGGCGCAGGCTGTCCATCGCGTAGAGGTGCTCCTGCCAGAGGCGGTCGACCGCGCTGAGCACCATGTAGCGTTCCAGCGACTTGGTGGCCTCGGGATCCTCGAACTGCACCTTCAAGGTGTAGCTGTCCCGAATGCGGCGGTGGCAGAGCTCGGTGAGGGTCTTGGCGTCGGGGGCGGCCTCGACCTCCTGGCGGCTGAGATTGATGGGGAAGACCCCGTTGATCCAGTGGCGAAACTCCTCGCGGTCTGCATGCGGTGATTCGAAGAGGGGGGCGGCGCGGTCTTCGAGGAGTTCCTCGATCACGTCAAAGACGCGCGCGCCCGGCTCGTCGGTGCGGAGGATGTCGTTGCGGAAGTCGTAGATGACGGTCCGCTGCTGGTTCATGACATCGTCGTACTGGAGCGTGTGCTTCCGGATGGAATAGTTGCGCTGCTCGACCCGTTTTTGGGCGTTTTCGACGCTCTTGTTCAACCACGGGTGCTCGAGTTCCTCGTTATCCTCCATGCCGAGCTTCTCCATCCATATGGCGAGCTTTCGGGAGTCGGCGAAGTTCCTCATGAGGTCATCCTCGAACGAGATGTAGAACTTCGAGGAGCCGGGGTCGCCTTGGCGGGCGCATCGGCCGCGGAGCTGGCGGTCGATGCGGCGTGCCTCGTGGCGCTCTGTGCCGATGACCCGCAGGCCGCCGACGTCGGGGATTCCGGCCCCGAGTTTGATATCGGTGCCGCGGCCGGCCATGTTGGTGGCGATCGTGACGGCACCGCGCTGGCCGGCGCGGGCGACGATCTCGGCCTCCATCTGGTGGAATTTGGCGTTGAGGACGTTATGGGGGATCGCGTCGCGCTTGAGCATGCGGGAGAGCAATTCCGAGGATTCGACCGAGACGGTGCCAACGAGCAGCGGCTGGCCCTGCGCGTGGCAGCGCTGGATCTCGCGGACGACGGCGTTGAACTTCTCGCGGCGCGTTTTGTAGATGGCGTCATTGTTGTCGGCGCGAACGCAGGGCTTGTTCGTGGGGATGACGACGACGTCGAGTTTGTAAATATCGCGGAATTCGTTGGCCTCCGTCTCGGCCGTGCCGGTCATGCCGGAGAGTTTTTGATAGAGTCGGAAGTAGTTCTGGATGGTGATGGTGGCGAGGGTCTGTGTCTCGCGATCGATCTGCACGCCCTCTTTCGCCTCGACGGCCTGGTGGAGGCCGTCTGACCAGCGACGGCCGGGCAGTGCCCTGCCCGTGTACTCGTCCACGATGACGACCTTGTTGTCCTGGATGACGTAGTGGACATCCTTCTCGTAGAGCATGTAGGCCTTGAGCAGCGTCGAAATGGTGTGGATGCGCTCGTTGGCGTTGTCGAAGTTGCTCTGGACCTTGCGGCGCTGCTCCTCCTTGTCCGGGGGGGCGGCGACGTCGATCTCGTGGAGTTGGGTGATGAGGTCGGGGACAGTGAATGCGTCGGGGTCGTCCGGGGACAGGAATTTCCGGCCTTTCTCGGTGAGGTCGCACTCGTGGTTCTTCGGGTCGATACCGAAGAAGAGTTCTTCCTTGATGCGATAGAGTTCCTCGCGGCGGGTATCCTGGTAGAGGGTGAGTTCGAAGTCTTCGACGGCGCGGCGGAGCTCGGGTTCCTCGAGGAGTTTCAGGAACTGCTTGTGGCGAGGGGCGCCGATCTTGATGCGGTACATGGCCGCACCGGCGTCGGCGATCCGGCCCTCGTCGGCATGTTGGCGGGCCTCGCTGGCCCAGCCGGTGCAGAGGTCGCTCTGATCGCGCACGAGCCGCTGGATGACGGGTTTGTAGCGATCGAATTCGAGGTTGGATTGAATGGCGACGGGGCCGGAGATGATGAGGGGGGTGCGGGCCTCGTCGATCAGGATCGAGTCGACCTCGTCGACGATGGCGAAGTGGTGCCCGCGCTGGACCTGATCTTCGAGCCGGGTGGCCATGCCGTTGTCCCGAAGGTAGTCGAAACCAAATTCGGAGTTGGTGCCGTAGGTGACGTCGCAGGAGTACTGGTTGCGGCGAACTTCGGGTGTCTGATCGTGCTGGATGCAGCCGACGGTGAGGCCGAGGAACTTGAGGACTTCGCCCATCCACTCGCTGTCGCGGGCAGCCAGGTAGTCGTTGACCGTGACGACATGGACGCCCTTGCCGGCGAGGGCGTTGAGGTAGATGGGGAGGGTGGCGACGAGGGTCTTGCCCTCGCCGGTGGCCATCTCGGCGATTTTACCGGCGTGGAGGACCATGCCGCCGATGAGCTGGACGTCGTAAGGGATCATTTCCCACGTGAGCTCGTGGCCGCGGATCATGATGAGGCGGTGGCCCTCGGTGAATCGGCGGCACGCGTTCTTCACGGCGGCAAAGGCCTCCGGGAGGAGGTTGTCGAGGGACTCGCCGCGGGCGATCCGGTCCTTGAATTCGGCGGTCTTGGCCTGGAGTTGCTCGTCGCTGAGTGCGCGATAGCCCTCCTCGATCTGGTTGATTTGACGGACTTTGGCGCCGAGGCGACGAACCTCCCGCAGATTCCGCGTGCCGAAAACTTTACCCAAGAGCCATTTGATCATAACGGAAAATGACAATAATAGGGCCAGAGGGCTAATGTGTCCAAGGGATTTGCTGGCCGGGCACGGGTCGCGTGCCGGGCCTGGGGGCCGGGGCTTTTTCTATTGCCACGTCATTCCGTTGCAGTTCTGGCTTCACGCTCTGTGGAGGGAGCGGGGGCCGAAGCATGTGCTCCAGCGGTCCAGGGCCGGAAAACAGGGGAAGTCATGCGGCCGGCGCGCCTCGCTGTGTTTTGGCGCGCGCGGCGGAATCTCGCTATGCTATATGTGTGATGGCGGATCGTGCGCGAGCGGGGGGCCAGGCGGTCGGATTTGAGCCGGCGTACGCGGCGCTGCATCGGACGGGGGAACTGGGTCGGCGCGCGGTTGCGGCGCGGGATCGGCTGAGACACTGCGATCTTTGTGCGCGCTATTGCCGCAAGGACCGCCTCGCCTCTGCGGCTGGAACCGCGTGCCGGACGGGGGCATTGGCCGTGGTTTCGTCTTGGGGGCCGCATCACGGCGAGGAGGCATGCCTGCGGGGCTGGGCGGGATCGGGCACGATTTTTTTCGCGTGGTGCAACCTGCGTTGCGTCTTCTGTCAGAACTGGGACATCAGCCAGCAGGGCGTGGGTCGCGAGGCGACGGCGGAAGAGATCGCCGATATGATGCTGCGTTTGCAGGCTCTGGGGTGCCACAACATTAATTGGGTTAGCCCCAGCCATGTCGTCGCACAGGCTCTCGGGGCCCTTGTGATCGCGGCGGATCGCGGTCTGCGGCTTCCGGTGGTGTTCAACACGGGCGGCTACGATAGCCCCGAGGCGCTCGCGCTGCTCGACGGGGTCGTCGACATCTATATGCCAGACATGAAGTATGCGACGGCGCTGGCGGCTCGCCGATATTCGAAGGCTGAAGATTACCCCGAGGTGAACCGGGCGGCGGTGCGCGTGATGTGGCGACAGGTGGGCGATCTGGTCGTTGGGTCCGATGGTCTGGCACGCCGGGGCCTGCTGGTGCGGCATCTGGTGTTGCCGGGGTTGGACGACGAAGCCCGTCAGATTCTCGAATTCCTCGCACGGGAAGTGTCGCCCCGCACTGCGGTGAACATCATGGACCAATACCATCCGTGCTATCGTGCGAATGAGTATCCGCCGCTGGATCGGCCACTTTCGGAACGCGAGCACCGTTCGGCGATCGAGGTGGCCGAGCGGGAGGGCTTGCGGGTGCTGTGATCCTTTGGGGGGGAGTGATGTTGCGCGCGGCGTTTATCCTGCTCGCTCTCCCATGGGGCGTTTGCTACACTGTGCCATGGCCGAAGGAATTGAACCCGGCGCCGCTCGGCTCGACCGGCGTGACTTCTTGAGGGCCAGCGCGGCGCTTGCGGCCTTTCAGATCCTGCGCGGAAGGGCCATCGGCGCGCCAGAATCGCCGTCGGCCGCATCCTCGGGTGACTCGGTAAACCTCGCCGCTGTGGGCATCGGGGGGATTGGTCGCGCCCAGATCCCACTATGCGTCGGGGCCGGGTTTCGGGTGACCGCGCTTTGTGACATCGACGACGTCTACGCGGCGCCCATGTTCGAGAAGTATCCCGGGGCGCGGCGCTACCGTGATTTTCGCGAGATGTTCGATGCCGAGGGGGACAGGATCGATGCCGTGTACATTGGCACGCCAGATCACACGCATGCCATAGTCGCGATCGAAGCGCTCAAGCGGAAGAAGCATGTCCTGTGCGTCAAACCGCTGACCCGGACGATCGAGGAGTCGCGCGTGCTGGTTGGGGCGGCTAGGAAAGCCGGCGTCGCCACGCAAATGACCGCGGCGCCCGCCTGGACCGATGCGGGGTGCCGCACGTGCGAGTTGGTGTGGGGCGGTGCGATCGGTGATGTCCACGAGGTCCACATCTGGTCGGATCGGCCGCTGTGGCCACAGGGGATGGAGCGGCCGCCGGGCGAGGATCCCGTGCCCCGGCACTTTGACTGGGACCAGTGGTTGGGCCCTGCGCCGAAGCGCCCGTTCAGACAAAAATGGCCAGAGGGGCATTACGCCATCGAACAGATCGTCGGGACCGGCGGACGGAACAAGAAGCGACCCAGGGGCGATGATTACATCGCGGGTGCGGTTTACCACCCGTGGAATTTCCGCGGCTGGTTTGATTTTGGAACCGGCGCGCTCGGGGATATGGGTTGCCACTTTTTCAATACTCCGCGCCGAGCCCTGAAGCTCGGTCACCCCGATGCCGTCAGCGCCACGTGCTCGCGACTCATGGGCGAGAGCTGGCCGCTGGCCTCGATCGTGACGTGGGAATACCCGGCCCGCGAGAACATGCCACCGGTGCGTGTCACGTGGTACGATGGGGGGTTACGTCCGCCGCGACCGCCGGAGTTGGAGGTTGGGCGCGCCCTGCCCAAGGATGGCGTGATGTATGTCGGCGATCGGGGCAAGATGCTCTCGACGGGTTCCGGCGGCGTGCCGTGCCTGATCCCGGAATCCAAAATGCAGGCTTTCATCGCGCCCCCCACGACGCTCGAACGCCGCAGCGGCATCTACGGCGAATGGATCGAGGCCATCCGCGGTGGTCCGGCCGCGAGCGAGCACTGGCCCGATTGTGGCGGCCCCCTCACCGAGATGGTGCTCCTCGGCAACATCGCCATTCGCACCGGCGCCTATTTGAAATGGGACGGCCCCAATATGCGCTTCACCAACAGCGAGGATGCCAACGGCCTGCTCAAGGCCACCTATCAGAACGGGTGGGCGCTCAAAGGTTGTTGATCCCAGCGCGCGCGCCGATGTCGGTGCGGTAGTGGACCCCTGGGAAATGGATCTTGCTGATGGATGCGTAGGCCCTGTCGCGGGCGGTGCGGAGGTCTTTGCCCGTGGCGGCGACTGCCAGAACGCGCCCGCCGGCGGTGATGATGCGATCACCATCCTTGCGGGTGCCGGCGTGGAAGATGGCGACATCGGGCGCCGCGGCCTGGTCGAGGCCGGATATGGGTTGGCCGGTGGGGTAATCGCCGGGGTAACCGGGGGCGGCCGCGACAACGCAGAGTGCGGACTTCGGCGAGAGGGCGAAGGACGAACGCTCGAGGTGGCCTTCGGAGCAACCGAGCAGCAGGGTGGCAAGGTCGCCTTCGATGCGGGGCATCAGGACCTGCGTCTCCGGGTCACCGAACCGGCAGTTGAATTCCAGGACCTTGGGGCCGCCGCGGCCGATCATGAGTCCGACGTAGAGCAAGCCGCGATAGTCGATGCCAAGCGATGGGAATCCCTCGAGCAGAGGCCCGACGATACGATTTTCGGCTTCGGCGAGCGCGGCGCCCTCAAGGATCGGGGCGGGGGAATAGGCGCCCATGCCGCCAGTGTTGGGGCCGGTGTCGCCATCGCCGACGCGCTTGTGGTCTTGGGATGTGGGCAGGACCACCCATTCGCGACCGCACACCAGGAGCTGGAGAGAGGCCTCCTCGCCATCGAGGAATTCTTCGACGACGACCCGTTCCCCGGCCGCGCCGAAGGCCTTTTCTTCCATGATCTGCCGGATGGCGGCGTCGGCCGCCGCGGCATCTGGGGCGATGATGGCGCCCTTGCCGGCAGCGAGACCATCGGCCTTGACGACGTGGGGGAACCCGAGCCTGTGGCCGAAGTCGCGGGCTGCCGCAGGATCGGCAAAGGTGCCAGACCGCGCAGTGGGGACGCCGAGGCGATCCATGACCTCCTTGGCGAAGACCTTGCTGCCCTCGAGGCGCGCGGCGTTGCGATCGGGCCCGAAGATGCGCAGTCCGCGCGCGCGAAATGCGTCCACGATGCCGTCGCAGAGTGGGGCTTCTGGGCCGACGATGGTCAGGTCGGTGCCGTTGGTCTCGGCAAATCTGGCGAGCGCCGGGATGTCCGAGGCCTTGATGGGGACATTCTCGGCGATGGCGGCCGTGCCGCCGTTGCCGGGCGCACACCAGAGCTGGCGCAGTTGGGGGCTCTGGCGAAGCTTCCAGCAAAGCGCGTGCTCGCGGCCACCGGATCCCACGACGAGTATCTTCATAGGGGTCACTCCGAATTCTTCTCCCGCATGCCGGGGAAATCGATGCCCTCGGCCTTTCGGCGTCCGGGGTCGGGGATGGCGAGCATCCACACCTCGGTTTTATTGGGGAGGTCGGCTTTGGAGAGGGGAATGGTGGTTGTATCAAAGCGCCTGGCCTGATCGGCGAGCGGGGCGATGTCCGGGGCGCCAACGTCTCCCGACAATGGCGTGCGGTAGGCGGCGGGGATGACGACCTTGGCGCCGAGCTCGGCCGCGGTGGCAAGCAGGCCGGCCGGGCCGAGGCGAGGGCCAAAGCCGGCCACGAGGATGTCGATGGTGCCCGCGGTCCGGATCTGGGAGGACTCGAGGCGTTGGTTGAGCACGCCGGCGAAAGCGAAGCGGAGGCCATCGGCCTCGAAGACGAAGACGATGTTTCGGCCGCCCAGGGCGCCTCGGTCTGGCTCGACGTAGGTGGGGATTCCGACGAAGGTGAGCCCGCTGCCGCGGTTGATTCCGGTGGCGGTGGTGCTGCGGAAGACCTCCGGGTTACCCGAAAGGCGGGTCGTGGCATCGGAGAGCCTGGACTCGCGGGTGACGAGGGCGACGTTGGCGGAAATCTGCTCGGGCAGCACGTATTCTAGGGCGGAGTCCTCGAACGGATCGATGGCGACCTTGATGTCGTTGCGGGTGGCCAAGACGAAGAAGCCGTGGCCGAGCCATCGGAGCAACGTGGGGTGGGTTTGGGCGGCACAGGGACCGCTGACGAGCGTGACGGCCGCGATGGCGGCCACCGCGATGGGGATTGCGCGTCGCATGGGTCAGGGGATTTCGGCGGCGGCGTCGCGGATGCGCGCCAGGGTGCGCAGCAGGCCGGGCATCTGGGTGAGGGGAATCATGTTAGGGCCGTCGGAGGGCGACCGCTCCGGATCCGGGTGTGTCTCGATGAATAGCCCGTCGATGCGGGCCGCGATGGCGGCGCGGGCGAGGACGGGCGCGAGGCTGGCGTCGCCCCCGGTCCTGTCCCCGAGGCCGCCGGGCCGTTGGACCGAATGGGTTGCGTCGAAGATCACCCGGAGGCCGAGTTCGCGCATCCACGCCAGGCCGCGCATGTCCACCACGAGGTTGTTATAGCCGAAGGTGGTCCCGCGCTCGGTGATGTAGAAGTCGTCGCAGCCGGCATCGCGAAGTTTCGCGGCAATCTGGGCTGCATCCCACGGGGCCAGGAACTGGCCCTTCTTGACGTTGACGGTCCTGCCGGAGCGGGCGGCGGCCTGGATGAGATCGGTCTGGCGGCAGAGGAAAGCGGGAATCTGTAGGATGTCGGTGGCCTGGGCGGCCGCGGCAATCTCCGAAGTCGAATGGACATCGGTCGTGACGGGGACGCCGAATTCCGAGCGGACTCTGGCGAGGATGGCAAGGCCTTCGTCGGGCCCGGGTCCCCGGAAGCCTGTCGGGGAGGAGCGATTCGCCTTGTCGTAGCTGGCCTTGAAGACGAGTTGAAAACCGGCGTCGCGGGCTGGACCGACTAATGCCCCGGCGATGCGGAGGCAGAGGTCGGCGGACTCGATGACACATGGGCCCGCGATGAGGGGCATCGGCCCGGGGAATTTGTCCGGCGCGGGCGGGGGGCTGCTAGTCGCTGGCATGCTGGAGGACGGCCCTGATGAAGCCGAGGAAGAGCGGGTGGGGGGCGGTCGGTTTCGATTGGAATTCTGGGTGGAACTGGCAACCGACGAACCAGGGGTGGTCGCGGATCTCGACGATCTCGGCGAGGGTGGCGTCCGGGCTGGCCCCGGAGACGATCATGCCGGCGGCCTCGAGGGCTTCCCGATAGGCCGGATTGAATTCGTAGCGGTGTCGGTGGCGCTCGTGGATCTGCTCGCGGCCGTAGGCCTCGGCCGCCCTGGTGCCCGGGCGGAGTTGGCAGGGCCATGAGCCCAGGCGCATCGTGGCGCCCTTGTGCGTGACGCTCTCCTGCTCCTTGAGCAACGTGATGACCGGGTGTGGGGTGGAGGGGTCGAATTCCTTGCTGTTGGCGTCGGGCAGTCCGAGGACATTGCGCGCGTATTCGATCACGGCGATTTGCATGCCAAGGCAAAGACCGAGGTAGGGCACGCGGTTGTTCCGGGCGAATGAGGCGGCCGCGATCTTCCCCTCGATGCCGCGATCGCCGAATCCGCCGGGGATCAGGATTCCCTGCGCGGGTGCGAGATTCGCGGCGGCGCCAGTCTCCTCCATGGCCTCGGCGTCGACGTGCAGCACCTCGAGGCCGGCATCATTGGCCGCGGCGGCGTGGGTGAGCGATTCGTAGATGCTCTTGTAGGCGTCCTTCAGCTCGATGTACTTGCCGACGACTGCCACGCGGATCTTTCTCGAGGGGAAGATGACCTGGCGGACAAAGCGCGACCAGTCCTCCATCGCCGGGGGCGGCGTCTCCAGATCCAGGAGGCGGCAGACGATCGAGTCGAGCTTCTCCTTTTGGAGCATGAGGGGGACCTCGTAGATCGTATGCGCGACGTCGATTTCCTCGACGACGGCGTCCACGGGCACGTTGCAGAACATCGAGAGTTTCTGGCGTATTTCGTGGCTGATCGGTTTTTCCGCGCGGCAGACGAGGACCTGTGGCGCGATGCCGATCTCGCGGAGTTTCGCGACGCTCTGCTGGGTGGGTTTTGTCTTGAGTTCGCCGGCGGCGCTAAGGAACGGGATGAGGGTGACGTGGATGAAGATGCAGTTCTTGGGGCCGGTCTCGAGCGAGAACTGGCGAATGGCCTCCAGGAAGGGCAGGCCCTCGATGTCGCCGGTGGTGCCGCCGATCTCGGTGATGATGACGTCGCAGGGCTGCTCCCGGCCGAGCAGGCCGATGCGGGCCTTGATCTCGTCGGTGACGTGGGGGATGACCTGGACGGTCTTGCCGAGGTACTCGCCCCGGCGCTCTTTTTCGAGGACGGTGGCGTAGATCTGGCCGCTGGTGAGGTTGTTCTTCCTGCTGAGTTTCGCGGAGGTGAAGCGCTCGTAGTGGCCGAGGTCGAGGTCCGTCTCGGCGCCGTCCTCCAGCACATAGACCTCCCCGTGCTGGAAGGGATTCATGGTGCCCGGATCGACGTTGAGGTAGGGGTCAAATTTCTGGATGACGACACGGAGGCCGCGTCGCTCAAGCAGCGTGCCGAGGGCGGCCGCCGTGAGTCCCTTGCCCAGCGAGCTGACCACGCCTCCTGTGATGAATATGTATTTCACTCAGGGGAAAGATCCCACCACAGCGGGAGGGCGAAGGCAATCACGGCTTTTTCGGATTCAGAGGGGCACCAGCGCGCCGAGTTCGACGACGCGATTGGGTGGGAGTCGGAAGTAATCGGGGGTGTTCATGGCGTTGCGGGCGAGCCACGCGAAGAGGCCACGGCGCCAGAAGGCCATATCGCGTTTGCCCTCGTGCCGGAGGCTGACCTGGACGCGTCCGAGGAAGTAGGATGTGCGGTTGGGCTGGGGCCTCACGTCATCGGGAAGGGACGCCAGGGCCTTTGGGACATCGGGTTGCTCCATGAACCCGTAGGTCACGGCGACGCGAAATATGCGGTCGCCAAGGTCTTCGCAGGTGATGCGATCTTCCTCGTCGGCGTAGGGCTCGAGGGAACTCTTGATGGTCAGGAGGATGACGGACTGATGCAGGGCGCGATTGTGTATGAAGTTATGGAGCCAGGCGCGGGGGGCTCGGGTGGGATCCTCGGTGAAATAGACGGCGGTCCCGGGGATGCGAGCGCCCTCAAGGCGCCTGACATCGCGGAGGAAGACCTCGAGGTCGGGGATGTCCTTTTCCATGCGCGCGCGGACGAGGGCGCGGCCGCGAGACCACGTCGTCATGATGGCGGTGCCAGCGGCGGCTATCAAGAGAGGGATCCAGCCGCCGGATTCGATTTTCAGGAGGTTTGACGCCACGAAGAGGGCGTCGATCGCCACGAAGGCGAGCAGGGCGAGGGCGACGCGCCAGATGGGCCACCGCCAGATCAGGTGCGCGGCCACGGCCAGGAGCAGGGTCGTGAAGAGCATGTTGATGGAAACCGCGATGCCGTAGGCGGCGGCCAAGTTCGAGGAGGATCTGAACTCCAGCATGAGGTAGACGGTTCCGACCATGAGCATCCAGTTGATCATCGGGACGTAGACCTGCCCGTAGGCGGTGGCCGAAGTGCGCTGGACGACGAGGCGCGGGGTGAGATCGAGTTGGACGGCCTGGGTGGCGAGCGAAAAGGTCCCTGAGATGACGGCCTGGGACGCGATGACGGTGGCGATCGTCGCGAGCACGATCAGGGCCGGGCGGGACCACGGGGGGGCGGTCTCGTAGAACAGGTGTGGGGCGGTGGCGGGATCGCGCAGCAGGACCGCGGCTTGGCCAAAGTAATTGAGCAGCAGGCCCGGGAGCGCGATGCGGAACCAGCCGGTCTGGATCGCCCGGGTGCCGAAGTGGCCCATGTCGGCGTACATGGCCTCGGCACCGGTGACGGTCAGGAAGACCGAGCCGAGGACGGCGAAGGCATGGCCGGGATGATGCATGCACAAGCCGATCGCGTGTCGCGGATCGAATGCCACAAGCACCGATGGGGAAGCGAACACTTGCCAGAGGCCGATCAGGCCGAGGGCCAGGAACCAGATGACGATGACCGGCCCAAAGACCATGCCGATGCGACCGGTTCCAAAGCGCTGCGTGGCAAAGAGGGCCACGAGGATACCGATGGAAGCGGGCAGCACGAGGCCGCTCCAATGGGGCTTCATTGCCCCGATGCCCTCCATGGCGCCGAGCACCGAGATCGCCGGTGTGATCATGGCGTCAGCCACCAGGAGCGATGCGCCAAAGATGCCGAGCACCGTGATGGATCGCCATCGCCGCCCGCCCTGGCGGAAGTAGGTCGTGACCAGCGCCATGAGAGCGAGGACTCCGCCCTCGCCCCGGTTGTTTGCACGCAGCACCAAGATCATGTATTTGACCGAAATCACGAGCAGGAGCGTCCACGTGACCATGGACAGCACACCGAGGATCGTGTCGGCCGCGAGCGGGAGCCCCTGGTGACCCGTGAAGCATTCCCTGAGCGCGTAGAGGGGGCTGGTTCCGATGTCGCCGAAGACGACGCCCAGCGCCGCGAGCACGAGGCCGCGCTGCATGGGTCGATGCGGGTCGGCTGCACTGGTCATGCTTGCCTTTCCGCGTGCCTAGCAGCCTGTCAGACTTTGTAAAGTCCGACAGGCTGCTAGTATGCAAAACCGCCTGAAACTTAACCGGTTGCGATGCATGCGGAACACGAGGCATCGCCCGCTCACGATCGTGGCGTCGGGATCTGTCATCTTGTCGAACTCGTTCACATTCAAACAAACAGGCGGTTTTGCCAGAGGAATCTGTCGGCCCATGTCCGACAGATTCCTAGAGCGGGACGAGGGCGCCAAGCTCGATGACCCGATTGTGGGGCAGGCGGAAATAGTCTGGGGTGTTCATGGCGTTGCGGGCGAGCCACGCGAAGAGGCCGCGGCGCCAGATGGCCATGTCGCTCTTGCCCTCGTGCCGGAGGCTGACCTGGACGCGCCCGAGGAAGTAGGAGGTGGTCTGGGGGGCGGGGCGGATTCCTTCGGCGAGCAGGGCGAGGTCCCTCGGGACGTTGGGCTGCTGCATGAATCCGTAATGCAGCGTGACCCTGTGGATGCCATCGCCGAGATCCTCGGCCCTGATCCGGTCGGTGTCGGAGACGGTGGGTTCCAGCGTGGTTCGCACGCTGAGGAGCAGGACGTTCTCGTGGACGATCCTGTTGTGGAGGAAATTGTGGAGCAGCGCGCGCGGGACGCGCCTCGCGTCTTCCGTGAGAAACACGGCGGTGCCCTGGACGCGGTGCGGTTTCCGGCGACGGATGTCTTTGAGGAAAATCTCCAGCTCGGGAATGTCCAGCTCCATGCGGCGGCGGACGAGGGCACGGCCGCGGGACCACGTGGTCATGACGGTCGTGCCCAGGAGGGCGACGAGCAGCGGCAGCCAACCGCCGGAGGCGATCTTGACGAGGTTGGAAGAGACGAAGGCGGTGTCCAGGGGCAGAAAGACGGCGATGATGGCGGCGACCTTCCACGGCGTCCATCCCCAGACGGTGTAAGCGGCGATGGCAAGCAGCAGGGTGGTGATGGTCATGTCGAGCGAGACCGCCACGCCATAGGCTGCGGCGAGATTCGAAGAGGAGCCGAACTCGATTGCCAGATAGACGGTGCCGACCATGAGCAGCCAGTTGATGGCCGGGACGTAGACCTGCCCGTAGGCGTGCGCGGAGGTGCGCCGGACCATGAGCCTGGGCGTGAGGTCGAGCTGGACCGCCTGCGTGGCCAAGGAAAACGCTCCTGCGATGACGGACTGGGACGCGATCATGGTCGCGACGGTGGCCAAGACGAGTAGGGCGGGGCGCGCCCATGGCGGTGCCACCGCGTAGAACAGGTGTTCGGCGGCGCCGGGGTCGCGGAGGAGGAGGGCGCCTTGGCCGAAGTAATTGAGCAGCAGGCCGGGCATAGAGATGGCGAACCATCCGGTGCGGATCGCCCGGGTGCCGAAGTGGCCCATGTCGGCGTACATGGCCTCGGCGCCGGTGACGGTGAGGAACACCGAACCGAGGACGACGAAGGCGCGGGTCGGGTCGCTGAAACAGATGCCGATGGCATGGCGCGGGTCGATGGCGCACAGCGCCGAAGGGTTTTTCACGAGCGAGGCGAGGCCGAGCGCGCCAAGGACCAGAAACCAGACCATCATGACGGGGCCGAAGATGAGCCCGATCTGGCCGGTGCCCCGGTGCTGGTTTGCGAACAAGATCACGAGGATGCCAATCGAGAGGGGGAGGATCCACGGATGCCACGCCGCCCTGACGGCACCGAGACCCTCGACGGCACCGAGCACGGAGATAGCCGGGGTGATCATGGCATCGGCGAGGAGCAGGGATGCGCCGAAGATGCCCAGGACGGTGAACGATCGCCAGCGCTTGCCGCCGGAGCGAAAGTGCGCGGTGACGAGCGCCATCAGGGCGAGGATCCCCCCTTCGCCACGGTTGTCAGCCCGCAGCACCAGGGCCTGGTACTTGATCGAGATGACGAGGACCAGCGTCCAGAACACCATGGACATGACGCCGAGGATGATCTCGGGTTGTGCGGGCAGCCCATGTTGGCCCGTGAAGCACTCCCTGAGGGCGTATAGGGGGCTTGTGCCGATGTCGCCGAACACGACCCCGAGGGCCCCGAGGACAGCGGCGTGGGACTTGCGGGGTTCGGCCTCTTGGGGGGCATTCATCGCGGTGATGTACTGTCAATGGGGAGGGGGGAACCACCGATCAGGGGCCATCGCTGGGGCTCACGAGCTGCGCCTTGGGCGGCATGGCCGTGAGGAGGGGCCTGACCGGTTCGGACTTGAATATCTGGCCGACGAGGCTGCCCGCGTCAGAGCCACCGTGCAGGTCCTGGTCGTAGTCGCCCTCGACCATGACGGCGAAGGCGTAGCGCGGCTGATCGGCGGGGAGGAAGCCGACCATCCAGGCGACCTGGCGCGGGGCGAGTTTGGAGCCGATCTGTGCGGTGCCAGTCTTACAGGCGACTTTGACGTCGGGGACTTTCGCCCGCGTACCGGTGCCCCACTCGGTTGCGGCGACCATGGCCTCGCGGATGATGTTCAGGGCCGTGGGATCAATCTCGATCCGGCGGATTTCGGCGGGGTCGAAGCGGTTGGTGGTCTTGCCACCGCGGGATTCGATCTGGCGCACGAGGCGGGGGCGATAAAGGGTCCCGCCGTTTGCGATGGCGGCGACGAGGTTGGCCATCTGGAGGGGGGTGACGAGGACATCGCCCTGGCCGATGGAGGTGTTGGTGATATCGCCGGGGCCGAATATCCGCTGGTGGCGTTTCATGGTGAAGTTGGAGTCGGGCATGAGGCCCGGAACCTCGCCGGGGAGGATGAAGCCGGTGACGCGGCCGATGCCGAACTGGAGGGCGGTATCGATGAGCGTCTCGCGGCCCGTCCGGAGACCGAGGTCCATGAAATAGCTGTTGAAGGACCGCGCGAGGGCGGCCTGATACGAGACAGTATCTTTTTCGATGGGGAGCTCGTAGCGGAGACCGGCGACCTCGAAAAAGCCGTTGACCGTGAATTTTCGGTTGGGATCCAGGACACCGGCGCGGCTGGCGGCGAGTGATGTGACGAGCTTGAACGCGGAGCCGGGAGGATGGTGCTGGCGATAGGCGCGGTTGAGGAGGGGATTCTTCTCGGAGGAGACCAGTTCTTGCCAGCGCTCCTCGGGTAGGAACGGGATGAAGTCGTTCGGGTTATACTGGGGCTGGGAGGCCATGGCGACGACATCGCCGTTGTTGACGTCGAGGACGACGACGGCGCCGGCGCGGACCGTGCCGATGGCATCCTCCGCGGCGGTCTGGAGGCTGCGGTCGATGGTGGTGCGAATGTTATTGCCGGTGGTGGCCTGCCAGTCGATCCAGGCCTTTCTTGGGAATCCGTCCGGATTGGTGACGATGGTCATCTGGCCATCCTTGCCGCGGAGGTCCGTGTCGAAGAGTTTTTCGAGCCCCGAGGCGCCCTCGTAATCGTCGTAGATGGGTTCGCCGGGGTAGTAGGCCCTGTCGTTGACGGTGGCGGTGCGCTTGATGTGGCCGAGGGATTGAGAGAAGAATGCGCCATTCGGGTAGAAGCGGCGCGGGACACCCTGCAGCGCGAATCCCTGTTGGACCAGTGGGCTCTTGGGGAATTCGGTGACGCGCTCGGGCGGGACATTCTCGGCCACCGTCAGGGGGCGGAAGCGATGGAGGCGGAATTGGTTTCGCAGGTCCTCTTCGGGCAACAGGATCGGGGCGGCGACCCATTCGGACGCATCGACGAGCCGTTCCTTGACCCAGCGGATGTAGTCGTCCTCCGTGTGGAAGTTGCTGTCGGTGGGCCACCTGAGCACGAGGCTCTGGCTTTGGATCATGGTGGCGAGCGGTTGGCCATCTCGTGTGAGGATGTCGCCCCGGAGGGCGGGCAGTCGGCAGCGCGCGACCTGGGGGATCTCGCGGGCACCGGGGAGTCCGAGCGTTGGCCTGTTCGGGGACTCGTCGCCCTCGTTGAGGAGGGTGGTCAGCCAACTGGACCAATCGGAGGGCTGCTGGACGCGGGAGGCGGTCTCGCGGCTAGCCTTCCGTGCCTCGTCGATCTGGTCGCGGCGGAGATAGACGAAGATGTTGCCGGGGGCGGGGGTGAGGAATCCGAGGCCCTGGATGACGCCGGTGCGCTGATCGACCTCGACCTTGGCGAGCTGATCGGGAACCGTGAAGGAGGTGCCGGCGGGCATGTGGCGGATGACCTCGCCCATGGCGGTGGCCCAGAGGGGGATAGCGACGTTTCGGACGACGGGGCCATCGGTGATCGGGCGGGGCTGGTCGTATCCGACCCAGAGGGCGCCGACCAGTTCGGGGGTGTAGCCTACGAACCAGGCGTCCCGGTTCCTGGGCGAGCGGCCTGTCATGCTGGCGATGGGCTGCGCGAAGCCGTGGTCGATGGCGAGGCTGCGGCCGATGCCGTCGCGGGTTGCGGACTGGAGCGTGAGGGTCATGTGCTGGGCGACGAGCGGGTCGACGATGCGGGTACCGGCATCGACCTGGGACTGGTACATGACCTCGTTCTCGGCGCTGGTGATCTTCTCTATGAGATAGGGGCGTCGGCGGACGCCGCCGTGGGCGAGCGCCTGATAGAGCGAGGCGATCTGCTCCAGCGTGAGGGATGGGATATCCTCGAGCGATTTGGGCTGGGTCTCGGGTTTGATGCCCGCGGCGTCGAGCCAGCCGACGATGCGCGGTAGGCCGAGCTGGATGGCCACGCGGAGGGCGCACGAGGAATTGGCGAGGGCGAGGGCCTGCTGGACCGTGAGGAAGCGTTTCGAGATGTCTTTGAGGGGATCGCCGAGACCGGTGTCCTGGCCCTTGGACGCGAGGGTCTCATCCAGATACGTGGCGTCGATCATGGAGGCCGGGTGCAGCGAGAGGTCCTGCATGGCGAGGGAATAGAAGAAGGGCTGGAGCAGGGAGGCGTTGCCGCGCCGAGCCATGGTGGCGCGGTTGAACTGGCTCTGCTTGAAATCGCGCCCTCCGACGAGGACGCGCATGGCGCCGGATTCGCCATCGACGCAGACGAACGCCGTCTGGAGGGGATCCGTGTCTGTGCCGGGGGGCAGCTCGGCGGCGGGGGACGTTTCGGGTTTATCGTTTGGGTTGGTGTCGAGTTCGGCGAGCGGATCGGAGCCGGAAGGGCGCGCGGGGCCGGCGGTCTTGAGGGCGGCTTCGACGGTGGCGAGTTTGGCCACGAGGGATTGCTCGACCAGCTTCTGGAGTTCGAGGTCGATGGTGGTGTGGACGCGGAGGCCGCCGGGGACGTCATCCTCGGGGCTGACCTGGAGGATCTGCCGGAGTTCCTTCAGGGCCTGGGCCATGTGGAACGAGTAGACGCCCGCGTTGCCGGGGCCATGCACGGTGATCTTCTCGGCGCGGGCCTCGGCAGCCTGGGCGTGCTTGATGTAGCCGACGTCGATCATTCGATCCAGGACCTGGTTGCGCTTTTCGGTGGCGCGCCCGATGTTGCCGCGGGGGGAGTAGGTGTTTGGGGCGCGCACGATACCGGCGAGCATGGCGCACTCGCCCAGGGTGAGCTCGTGGGGTTTCTTGTGGAAATAGCCGTTGGCGGCGGCGGCGAGGCCGTAGTATCCCTTGCCGAAGTAGATGCGGTTGATGTAGAGGTCGAGGATCTCGTCTTTAGAGAATTTGGCCTCGATGCGTTTGGCCAAGAAGAACTCGGTGAGTTTGCGGTCGAGTTTTCTGGCAAAGATCCCGATGGCGTGTTTGGCGAGCTGCTGGGTGATGGTGCTGCCGCCCTGGGTGGCCCGGCCCTTGCGGATATTGGCGAGCGCGGCCCGGAGAATGCCGCGGTAATCGATCCCCCCGTGCTTGTAGAAGTTGGCGTCTTCGGCCGCGAGAATGGCCCAGCGCATTATGTCGGGTATCTCGTGGTGTTGGAGGACCTGGCGGTCCTCGAAAAAGAGCCTGCCGATCTCCTGGCCTCGGCGGTCGTAGAAGATCGTCGTCTCGCTGAATTCGCTGAGGCGGGCAAGGTCGATCTTTTCGGCGGCATCGCGATATTTCGCGGCGAGGGCCCCCAGGACGGCGATGGAGATGGCCACGGCACATGTGGCGGCGATGATGCCGCCCAGGCAGATGCGCTTGACCCAGACGGCCAGAGTGGCCTTTGGGCGCGGTGGTGGCGGTTCGCCCCACAATGCGGGGTCGGCGCCCCGGCCAAAGGCGGTTCGGGGTTCCCTTCTTTTCCTAATTCGTCGCATGGGCCCTAGATACTAGATAAGCATTAAAACTCTTTGCGTCAGCGGTATTTGTCAAACACAGCGTTTTGCTTATTGATCCGGGCGGCGCAACCGATCCCGCAATTGGGCCATGTGGGTATCCAAAGGACTCAACGGTTTCGGGCGCAATGCTTTACGCGCGATGAGAAGGGCCTCTTCAGCCAGGGCGGTCTCGCCTTTATCCTGCAGGGTCAAGACAAATGGGACGACGATCTGGAAGTAGAGATTGCCTCCGCCGGTGCGCGCAAGCCGGTCGACGGTACTGCGGTAGGCGGGGTAGGCGCGCTGGATGTCGCCCGTGTCGAGGAGGTGTTTCAGTGGTTGCCATGCGGCTTTGGCGCTGAGGTCGCTGCGGTCGCCCCGGTTTTCGCGGACGATGGCATCTGTGATTCGGTTGGCCTCTGCGACATCACCCGATTCCCTGGCGAGGTCGGCGAGCATCTGCTGATAGCGGACGCGGATGTCGGTCTCCGAGGCGAACTGGGTGGCGGCGTCCGCGGCGTGTTTGCGCAGAGCCTCGCGGTCGGCCGGGGCCCGGGTTTCAGAGCACTTGGCCTGGAGGAGGGTGGTGACGGTGTCCCAGGCTTCGGGGTTTTGAGGGCAGGCGGCGATGGCGTTCTCGAGGGCGGAGAGCTGGTGCCGGCGATCGCCGATCTGGGCGAAGAGGCGGGCCACGGCGATGTGCCGCCGCGAGACGCGATAGGGGGCGGTGTCGCGGAAACCGCTGGCGAGGAACTTGAGGTCGTGGTCGCTGATGGGCTGCCACGTCTGGGGGTCGAGGGCGATGCCGACGGGTTCGCCGCGATTGCGCTCGCGGCCGCAGTCCAGTAGCCATGCATCGTCGCGTTTCATGAAGCCGAACCACGCGTGGCCGCCATCGGGCCCCTGTCCCGAGAAAAAGAGGGTGGGCAGGCCCTTGGCCTTGCCGGCGAGCATGGCAAAGTACGCCTGGTCCACGCAGATGCCGCCGGCCGCATGGATCGAGCGGAGCGAGTAGTCGCCGCCCGGCCAGATGAATGCCCGGTTCCTGAGCCGATCGAGGTCATAGCGGACAAGGTCGAAAGCTTCGGCGAAGCGGTAGCGCGGCAGGGTGACCTGTGCCTGTGCCCACATGAATTCCGACTCGCGGACTGGGGCATCGACGACGTGGGTCAGTTGCTCGACCTCGAGTCTGCGCACGTCCAGAAAGAGGCGGCCCAGTTGCTGGCACTGGATCCAGAAGCCGTAGATCTCGAATGGGGTGCGATGGACGCGCGGCACGGCCTCGGGTTTGACCTGGGGGTGTGGCCAGTTGGGAGGTGGCGGCTGATCATATACGACGGCGATCGCGACGGCGAGGCGGCGGAATTGCGCGAAGAGATCGGGGGCGGCTTCGCGGGCACGCGCGAGGAACTCGACGATGGGGGGCGGGAAGTCCTCGTCGCGGAGCGCCTGGAATAATTCCCGTCCGAGTTCGGCGTCGGCCAGCAGCCCCTCGAGGCGGCGCCGTTCGATCCGTTGTCCGACGGGATGGTCTGCGGGCTTGAAGTCGCGGGGGGCGATGGCGGGGAGGGCAGATTCTGCGAATCGGGAATCCCTGACCGTTTGCTGGAGCATCTCGTTCGAGAGCGGTTCGACGTTCTCTGCGGGCGGTGCGGCGCCGGTCGGGGAGACGATGATGCGGCGTTCGGCGGGCTGCCAGCGGAGGTGGCGCGAGGCGAGGCGCGCAACCTCGTCGAGTTCGTTGCGGGCTATGAGGTCGAACCAGCGCTGGAGGTCGAGCCAGGCGGCGAAGGAGTCGGACTCGCAGGCCTGGGGCGAATAGGCGGCGATGAGAGCGGCGCGCAGCTGGCCGCAGGCGGCCGCCCAGTCGCCCTCGATGAGTCGGTGGATTTCGTGGGCGGGTGGGGGAATGGAGGTGTCTGGCGAGGCGGTCGCCCGCGGGGCGAGCGAGGCCCAAAGCGCGACAGCTCCAATGATGGGAAGAGACCGGGCCGACCGCGGGCAGCGGCGAGCGCGCACCCATCGGGGGCGGTGGCCGTGACGGGGCACCGCCGACGTGTCCTTGGTGATCCGGCGGGGCCTGCTCAATTGAGGTGGAGTGGGTGGAGGCGGTCGAGGTCCTTGACGAACGGAAACTCCAGCTGGATCCAGGCGCCGAGGCGCGCGCGCGCCGAGACGGAGAACGACGGGCGGGAGGCCTGGGGTGGCCCGATCCGTGGTGGCCGGGACCAGCGCCTGAGCTTGCGCTCGAGCGCGAGAACGCGTCTCTCGAGCGTGAGTCGCTCCCGGAGTTTTTCGCGCTCGAACGATAGTTCAAGCGGGGCGCGGTCGGTCCTCGAGGCGAAATTCCAGGCGTCGTGGGCGGTGCCGGCCTCGATCTGTTGGCTGAGGTGGGCGAGCGTGTGGCGGAGTTTCCTAATGAGTGCGGCGGCCTCGTCTCGCCCGTTGGGCATGGCCAATTCGCCGGACTCCATCTCGGTCAGAGTGAGCAGGACCTCGAGGCGGGCGACGTCGCCCTGATTGTAGGCTTCCTGGGCCTGGTGCCAGAGTTCGATCCACGGGCCACCGTCGCCGGATTGGCGGTGGTCGGGGTGGAGGCGGCGCGCGAGTTGCCTGTAGCAGATGCGCATGCGCTCCTCCCGGGCCGCGATCACCGCGGTCTCTTCGTCCGGGTCGGCGTAGGGCCCCATGAGTTCGGCGAAGGCCTCCGCGAGTTGGTCGTGGTAGGGGTCATCGTCGCCCTCGTCTTCGGGCGACCCGTCGTCGGCCTCGAGGTCGCTGAGCCGCAGGCCCGTGTCTTCGGCAAACCACTCGGGCCCGATGTAGTTGTCGAAGAGGCGGGCGTAGGCCCGGTGGTGGGGGAGATTCTCCTCAAAGGCCAGACCGTCGATGCGGTCCAGGTTGTCTTGTATCTCGTCGGCGCGGGCGCGGAGTTCGCGCACGGCCCCGAGGAGGGTCCCGAACCGGGCAGACATCCACTCGTCGTAGGCCGGGAGGTCGAGGCGATTGAAGCGATCCAGCTCGGCGCGGGCTGTGCGAATGTGGCCGAGGAGGCGGGCGATGGTGGTCGCTCCGAGCGCAGCGGGTTCGGTGGCATCTGGGGCGGCGGAGTATTTCATTCCTTGCGAGCGGGGGGATTCTGCTGTCGGGGTGCGGCGAAATCAAGGGCGGGGTTCTGGGTGCGGTGATCCCCCGTGGCTTTCAATGTTTTCTGAAACCTCGATTGACGGTTGGCGCGGGGGTCCGTAGAATGAGGGGATGGGAGTTGCGCGGCGGCGGCGTGTGGCGGGCCTTGGCGGGTCGGGGGTGCCGGTATTGGCGTCGCATCTGGACCTGTCGCTGGCGTGGGGTTTAATGGGGCCGCATTTGGCGGGCGTGGATGCGGCGATCCGTGCGCAGGCGGCGTCATTTGATCCGGGGGTGGTGAGCTTCGTGGTGTACGCGTGCGAGTCGCGCGGCAAGCGCCTGCGGGCGGCGCTGGCGATTTTGACTGGGGGCGCGGCGGGGGAGATACGGCCCGGGCACACCGATCTCGCGGTCATTGTGGAGCTTATCCATCTGGCGTCGCTCGTGCACGATGATGTGATGGACAGGGCGGAGACGCGTCGGGGGGGGCCGACGGCGGGGGCGAGGTGGGGTCCGGAGACGGCGGTGTTGCTTGGGGACTGCCTGTTTGCGCACGCGCTGAAGCTCTGTACGCGATTCGATTCGAATGTGGTGTCGCGGCGGATTGCCGATGCGGCGAGCGACGTGTGCCAGGGTGAGATCCTGCAGACCCGGCGGCAGTTTGATCTTTCCTTGACGGAGGCGGAGTACCGGCGGTTGATCGGCATGAAGACGGGGGCACTGTTCGCCGTGGCGGCGGAATTGGGGGCGGAGCTGGCCGGGGCGTCCGTCGAGGCGGTGGCGGCATTTCGCGAATATGGCGCGCGGCTTGGCCTCGCGTATCAGATGTACGACGATTGCCTTGATCTGGTGGGGACGGAACAGAACACGGGCAAGACGCTGGGCACGGATCTCGAGAAAGGGAAATTCACGCTGCCCGTGCTGTTGCGCCTCGCCGAGGCAAAGGGCGGGGACGTGGACCGGATACGGGCAGTGCTGCTCCAGGGCGATCCGATCCAGAGGTGCGAGTTCATCGCGGAATTGCATGCGACGGGGTGTTTCTGTCGGGCAGTGGCGGCCATCCGCGAAGAATTGAGTGCGGCGGCTGCGCTGCTGGACGCCGTGAAGCCCAATCCCTATGTGGTGGCATTGCGCCGGCTGCTCAGCGCGGTTGACGGGCACATCGGCGTCTTGGCGGGCGCGGGGGCGTGAGGTTCGCTGTCGCTGGTTGGCGTTCCTTTGCTGAAGGATTCGGACGCGGCAATTCTTGATCTGATCTTCGGGGTGGGGCTGATCAAGTTCGTCCACGCGCCGGATTATTCAGGGTAAAACTGCTGGGAGCGGGGCCGTTATGGA